>MDTB01138942.1_pt1 | contig 26214 bp, 29 predicted proteins | sample 811161 | NCBI WGS metagenome assembly MDTB01 (sample SAMN05326650, study PRJNA326480) | marine metagenome | isolation source: seawater | place: Mediterranean Sea | collected 2009 | reverse complement strand
TTATCGAATGATTTTAGGGAAAAGTATAAAGACTCCTATGGAAATGGTTGGATATACAATTGGCATTGTGTAGATCATGTTGATTATGAGGTTAACCCAAGAAGAAGAGATATTGGATATCATAATATATATGACGAGTATAAAAGAATATTAAAAGAAACAAATAGTAATAAAGACGGTTTACATTTTCATTATCATCCTCATCCAATGATTAAGCACGCACATCTATGTGCAACAAGATGGCTAGGTCCAACTGATAAATTATTTCAAGTTCTGACAAGACGAATAATAGATAGAAACTGGTTTCCATCAGTTAACAGACCTGGATTTCAAGTAAACAGGCCTGACAGTCACTGGTTTCTTGAGCAATATATTCCATTTGATTACGCTACTCTTGCTATGCAACCTTCAAAAGAAGATGAACAACAATTTGATTTTTCTGCAGGAAGATCAGGTGATTGGAGAAGGGCACCAGTTACATGGGAACCATATTATCCTCATCATGATGATTATCAAATGAAAGGAAACTGTAGAAGGATTATTTGTAGATGTTTAAATATTGGAACAAGAGCGTATTTATTGGATGAAAATGAAGTTAGAAGAGCATTTAATGAGGCTAGAAATGGCAAAGGTGTAATAATGTCTTTTGCTAATCATGATTTTAGAGACATTAGAAAAGACATAAGTGAGACTTATAATTTAATCCAAAAAGTGTCTAAAGAATATAAAGATGTAGAATTTGAGTTCTGTGAAGCAGTAGATGCAATGAGAAAATCTATGAACTTGGAAAAAAAACCTAAATGCAATTTAGAATTAAAGTTAGAAAAAAACTCTGACAATGCTGTAACTCTAAAAATCAAGTCTTCAGAAGATACTTTTGGTCCACAACCATTTTTAGCAATTAAAACAGTAACAGAGCAATATTTTCATGATAATTTAGATTTTCAAAAACCTTTTAGAGAATGGACTTATACTTTCGATCAAGAAACACTTCCAATAAATGCAATTGAATGTATTGGGGTAGCAACGAACAATAGCTATGGCATAACAAGTGTTTCAAATTTAGATATAAAATCTGGAAAAGTATCTAATTTTTACTACAATATCTAATTTTATCACTTATTGTGGTTGTTTGACTTATGGTTCCAAAAAACACAAATTTTATTAAACAGGTACTTATAACAGGTTGTTACCGATCTGGTACTGAATACTTTAGTTTATTATTATCAAACAACAAAGAGATTGCCGTAACAATGTATACCACAAGTTTCATGAGATATTCTTTCAATAAATATAACAATATTGCCTTAAAAAAAAATTATCTCGCTCTACTTAATGAAGCAAAACAAAGAATAAAAAAAAGATGGAAGATGAATTTGGACATCGAAATTATAATTCAAAACTGTAAAAAAAAAAAAATTACTTATGCGATTTTATATGACCAAATCATGAAAAATCTTTTTATTAAGGATAGTAAAAAACATGTTTGGGCAGAAAAAACACAATTAGTATGGAGAGAAATACCAGAATTTCTTAAGATGTTTCCAAAAGGAAAGGCAATAATAGTTTTAAGAGATCCTAGAAGTGTACTTGCCTCATTTAAGAAATACACTTTTAATCCAGAACCCGCATATTTGGGAGCAATATTTAATTGTTATGATGTTATGCAAAATAGTTTAAATTATAAAAAAAAATATCCATCTAAAGTACTCATAATAAAATATGAGGAATTAGTTTTAAATCCAAAAAAAATTATAAAAAAAACTTTAAATTTTTTAAACATAAAAAAAAATATTATTTCTGTAAGTCAAAAAGATTGGAAAAATGCTTATGGTCTTAACTGGAATAATAACTCTGCGTTTCAAAATCAAAAACAAAAAACATTTAATATTGAGCAATCTATATATAGGTGGAGGCAAAATCTAAACAAAAATGATGTAAGATTTTGTGAATATATAAATAAAACTTTTATGAAAAAATTTGATTATAAATTTAGTAATTATAAAAATAATTTTGACGTGATTTTTAAAAAAATAAATAATAATAAAAAATTAAAAAAATATTTCTTAAAATGGAAAAATTCTTCAACAGGCGTTCAAGAATTTCCAAATGATCCATTAGATCCAAAAAACTGGGAAGAAAATAATTGAACTGATTAAATATGTTCAAAAAAATAATTTTATTGTCAACTCGAATATCAGAATATGATGTAAAAAGATTTGGTTTAAATTTTTTTGTAAGCAAGGGATTAAATTGTGAAATTATATGTATAAAAAAATTAATCTCATATCATGATAGTAAAATTGAAAACAATATTAAAAATACAAAAATAAACATTAGTATTCCTCAAACAAAAAAAGAATTTTTTGAAATTATAAATAATTTTAATAGGAATGATGTTATTTTAATAAATACGTTGACCTTTAATTTAAATAATTATTTTGTTTTTGAAAAATTAGATCAGAAAAATATAATTTGGGGTGAAATTAATTTTCTAAGATATCCACCTTTGCAAAATAAAATATTAGATAAAATAAAACTTAATTGTTATTATCCACACCATATTATATCAAAAATTATAAATTTTTATTTTTTTTTACTTAAAGTTTTTAGATTTAAGTCAACATTTAAACCTCATTTTGAAATGATTAATAATCATACTGATGCGAAATTTACTAATACTTACAAAATAAAGAGTCATGCTTGGGCTTATGATGATTATTTAAATTATCATAATAAAAAAAATGAGAATGATAAAAGTGTAGAGGGATTTATTAATAATAATTACATATTGTATGTAGATGAAAATGTACCATTTCATGAAGATCCTTTTGAGCATGGTTATTCAAAACCATTATGTAAAACTCAAATATTTTTTGATGAAATAAATAAATTTTTTAATTTTATTGAAAAAAAATTCGGTAAAAAAGTTTTAATCGCAGGTTATCCAAGATCAAATTATAAAAAAAATTATTTTGATGGTAGAAAAATTATATATGGGAATACAATTTCATTAGTAAAAAACTCACAGATGGTATTAATGCACAATAGTACTGCTGTAAATTATTCGATAATTTATAAAAAACCTTTAATTTTCATAAATTCAAAAAATTATTTATTACATTACAGTCTTTCAATAAAAGCATTAGCTCAAGAACTTAATTTAACAGATGTAAATATAACCAATGACTATAATAATATTTCAACTCCATTAATTAATATTGATAGATATAATGATTATTTTAAGAAATACATTAAAGCAGATTTTCATAATAATGAGGATAGATCTTTTGAATTGTTTTATAAGGAACTTTTGAATATTTACTCTAAATGTATAATTTAATCGACGAAAAAAAAGATAAAGTTACTAAATATTTAAATAATTTTATTGATAATTTTAATATCTCAATTTCAAAAAAAAATAATAATACATACAAATTTTTTTTTCTTCTTAAAAAGAGAAATTTCAAAGCAAAAGAAAATAATAAAAATTTTATTAAATTTTTTTTTTATAAAATCAAAAAAATTAATTATAAAAACTTTACAATAAAATTATTTATTTTTTATTTAATCTTAAGTATTTCATATAATATTCTAAATGGATTATTTACTTTTTTACAATATTTAGTAATTAATTTTTCTCTAATTATTAAAAAAAAAATTCAATCAGAATTAAATGTATGTTTTGTCTCGTTTTACATAGGAAAAAAATTTAAAAAAAAAAAATATAGTGATAACTATTGGAAATTTTTTGAACAAATTGAAAATAAGAGCCAAAAAATTTATTTAAATCATACTTATATAAATAGAAGAAATAACTATAGAAATATATCTAAACTAGAAAAATATAAAATAGATATGAATAATAATTACAATGAAACTAAAATAGTTTTCATTGAACAATACTTATATCTTTTAGATATTTTTCGAATTTTATTTTTGTATTTTAAAATTATTAAACATAATATATTTTTTATTTTAAATTATTTAAAGAAATCAAATCAGTTCGGAAAAATTTTGTTTAATGATATAATTGAAGAATTGGTCGGTAGTTCAACAATTAGAAATATAATATTTCATTATTCTTTTAAAAATTTTATTAGCTGTAATAATAAATTAAAAAAAATATTTTTTTTAAGTGAAGGTCAAGAATGGGAAGATATTTTGGTCCAAAATTGCAGAGAAAAAAAAATTCAAACAATTGCCTATTTAAATAGTTTTATAAAATATTGGGATTGCAATTATTATAAATATAAAAATAAAAAACTTTTTCCATTGCCAGACAAATTTTTAGTTGAGAGTTATCATAATAAAAGAAAATTGATAAAAGCAGGTATACCATTAGGTAAAATTAAAAAAATTAAGACAAGTAAATTTAAAATAAACAAAAAAAAAACAACAAATTTAAATTTAAATAAAATAAATATTTTAGTGCTTTTAAGCTTTATTAAATCAGAAACTGTAGAACTCATTGAATTGGTAAAAAAAGTATCTAAAGATAAGCCAAATTTTAAATTTTATTTAAAATACCATCCTGCAAATCAACATAATTTCAATAATGATAAAAGTTCAAATATTTTAAAATATTTAAAAAAAAATATTGAATTTAATAAATTTGACTATGCAATTGTTGCTAATGATAGCGCAGCTAGCATAGATTGTTACTTAAATGGATTAAAATTTTTTATTTACAGGCCAAAAAATAAGTTAAATAATAATTTTTTATTTGAATATAATAAAAATATTTTTTTTTCAAACCCAAACATATTGGTTAATAAACTAATTAGTAAAAAACATAAAATCTTAAAATTTTCTAAAATTGTAATCTGATTTAATTTGAGAGAAATTTTATAGGATGGAATACATAAACGAATAGTGTTATTTAATTTAAATGGAATGTTATAAAAATTCAAAAGTTTTAATAATCGGCCACACTGGATTTAAAGGTTCATGGTTAGTTAATTATTTAAATCTTCTTGGGGCAAAGGTATATGGAATTTCTAAAAAGAAAATAAACAAAAGTATTAATTATGAATTAAGCAAGGTTAAAAAAAAAACAATTAAAGAATATGATATAGATGTAAGAGATTTTTCAAGATTAAATAAAGCAATAAATTCAATTAAACCTAGGTTTATTTTTTATTTAGCAGCTCAATCCTTAGTAGGAAAATCTTATAAAGACCCATTTAATACTTGGTCAATTAATTTGAATGGTGCTCTAAATTTTTTAGAAATTGTAAAAGAAATTAAATTTAGAACTAACATTGTTTTAATAACAAGTGATAAATGTTATAAAAATATTGAAAAGAAAACCGGCTACAAAGAAAATAGTTTTCTCTCAGGCTCTGATCCTTACAGTGGATCAAAAGCATCAGTAGAGATTTTATATAGTTCATATTTTGAAAGTTTTTTAAAACAGAAAAAAAATTTATATTCAGCCTCAGCAAGGGCCGGAAATGTAATAGGTGGTGGAGATTTATCTGAAAATAGAATTATACCAGATTGTATAAAATCTTGGTCAAATAAAAAAAGTGCTGAAATTAGAAATCCTAATTCAACTAGACCTTGGCAACACGTTTTAGAACCTTTAAACGGATATTTAATTTTAGGATATTATTTAAATAAAAATTTTTTTGATGGAGAAAGTTTTAATTTTGGCCCATCATTAAAAAATTCTAAGTCAGTGAAGGAGTTGATTAAAGAGGTTAAGTTTAATTTAAAAAATTTCAAATATAAAATTAAAAGAAAAAACTTATTTAAAGAACACGGTTTACTTCAATTAAATTGTGAAAAAGCTAAAAGAAAATTGAGATGGAAACCAAAGTTAGATTTTAAACAAACAATAAAATTTACTATAGATTGGTATATTCATTATTTTAAAAAAAAAAATATGTCAATTTTTACTGAATCACAAATAAAAAAATTTCTTGATTATGAAAAAAAAAATAAAAATAATAAAAAATAAATTTGGAAATATTCAAAAGTTATTTCAAAGAAAAGATATTTTAAAAATTAAAGAAATATATATCTCAGAAATTTTTTATAAGAAAAAAAAAGGATGGAATTATCATAAAAAATCCACTTCACAAATTTTAGTTATACAAGGAAAGATTAAATTTTATATTACAAAAAATTTTAAAAACATAAATACTATAACAATTAATTGTGATGATAGTAAATTTTTAGTCATAAAACCCAAAAATTGGTTTTCATTTGAAGGCTTATCGAAAAAAAATAAACTAATTAATTTTTCAGACATGAAACATGATAAAAAAGAGACAAAAAAAAAACCAATTCACTAAAATCTCTGACTTACCTGTAATAATTTTAGCAGGAGGAAAAGGATCAAGGTTAAATAAATATACAAATAAAATACCTAAACCACTTATAAAAATAAAAAATAAAGTTTTAATAGATATAATAATTGAGCAGTATCAAAAATATGGTGTAAGAAAGATAATTGTTGCTGCAGGATATAAATTTGAGCTACTAAAAAAACATTTTAAAAATAAAAAAAATGTTCAAGTAGTAAATACAGGTTTAAATTCACTAACTGGTTTGAGAATTAAAAAATTACAAAAGTTTGTGAGCACTGATAATTTCTTTCTAACGTATGGGGATGGAATATCAAATATTAATATAAAAAAACTATATCAGTTTCATTTAAATCATAAAAAAATAGGGACTTTAAGTGGTGTACGTCCTCCCTCGCGTTTTGGCGTTTTAAACATTAAAAATAATGTTTTAAAATCGTTTGATGAAAAACCACAACTTTCCTCTGGATGGATAAATGGTGGATACTTCGTTTTTAAAAAAGAATTTTTTAACTTTCTTGACTTTAAAAATGTCATGTTGGAACGAGATCCAATGAGGAAAATATGTCAGAAAAAACAGATTAATGTTTTTTTACATAATAAATTTTGGAGATGTATAGACACACCAAGAGATTTAAAATTACTAAAGGAAATGAATCTAAAAAAAATTTAAATGAAAAAAAAAATAATTTTTACAGGTTCCAGTGGGTACTTAGGATCTATTATTTATTCAAAATTAAAAAAAAAATATAATTTAGTTAGATATAAAAATAACGATGATGTTTTCTCAAATAAAAAAAATAATTTTGCCATTTTACATCTTGCAGCGTTAGATCAAAAATCTTCTCAAGAAAATCCACTATTAGCGAATGAAATTAATTTTAAATTAACTAAAAAAATTTTGAAAATGGCTATTAAATATAATTATAAAAAAATAATTTTTTTTTCCTCAGTACATATTTATGGTAAACAAAAATCAAAAATTAAAGAAACAAATATACCAAAACCAACTACAGTTTACGGTAAAACAAAAAAAAAATCAGAAGAGTTATTATTAAAATATTCCAAAAATATAGATATAATAATTTTTAGGATTTCGAATGTAATTGCAAAACCAATTAATGAAAATGTCCAATCTCAAAACCTACTTGTTAATTTTTTGTGTAAAAATTTAATTAAAAAAAATATTAAATTAAATTCAAATGGGCTTGATGTCAGAGACTTTATTTCAATTCAATATTTAATTTCATGTGTTAAATTTTTTTTAGAAAATAAGAAAGTGGGAGTTTATAATATTTGTTCTGGAAAAGTGGTTAAAATAAAAGATATTACTTTAAAAATATTAAATAAAATAAATAAAAAAATTAAAAAAAAAATAAAAAGAAAAGTAAATTTTGGAACAAAAAAAATGGATAAATATGATTTCATCTATTCAAACAATAAAATAATAAAACTCATAAAAATTAAAAAAAAACACGATATATTTGAAGAAATTGATAGAATAATCAGTTATTATAATTAATATGAAATTTAGATAAAATTATTTTTAGAATAAACAATCGTAATTTAATTAAAAATATGAAATTTAAAAAACAAAAAAAACTAAGAGAAAATTTGATTTACAATAAAAAAAATTTTGAGGGTAAAAACTTTTTGATCACTGGTGGGACAGGTTCTTTTGGTAAAGCTTTCGTTTCAAAATTACTCAGGTTTAAAGTTAAAAAAATTATTATTTTAAGTCGAGATGAGCTTAAACAATTTGAAATGAGAAATTTTTTTAGTGACAAAAGACTAGAATTTATTATCGCTGATGTAAGAGATTATAATTCCATACTAGAAGCATTTAATAATATAGATTATGTATTTCATGCTGCTGCATTAAAACAGGTGCCATCTAGTGAATTTTTTCCAATTGAAGCGATTAAAACAAATACACTGGGCACTGAAAACGTGATCAATGCATGTATTGATAAAAGAGTGAAAACCTTTGTTCTTTTAAGTACAGATAAGGCTGTATATCCAATTAATGCAATGGGATTATCCAAAGCTCTAGCTGAAAAGATAGTTATTGCAAAAAGTAGAACATTAAAAAATAAAAAATTGAAATTAACCGTAACAAGATATGGGAATGTAATTGGCTCAAGGGGTTCGGTTATACCTTATTTTGGAAATTTAATTAAAAAAAACAAACCATTAACAGTCACAGATGAAAGGATGACAAGGTTTTTCATGAGTCTAGAAGAAGCATTAGATTTAATTTTATATGCTTTTATTAAAGGTGAGAACGGATCGATTTATGTAAAAAAATGTTCTAGCGCCAGAATTATTGATATAGCAAAAAGTATGAAAAAAATGTTTAAATCTAAAGTTCCAATTAAATTTATAGGTTTAAGACATGGTGAAAAGCTTCACGAAACTTTAATATCAAGTAATGAGATACTAAGAGCAAATTCTCAAAATAAATTTTTTGAAATTCCACCTAACACAAGAGATTTAAATTATGATAGTTTTTTTAGTAAAGGAAAAAAAGTATTAAATAGAAATTCTTATACATCCAATGATAATAAACCGCTTAATGTAGATGGAATAATAAAAGTTTTAAAAAAATTATTATAAAATTATTTGTTTAAAATTTTTTATTTATGTAATTATGAGTGATGTCTTAATAAGTATAATTATTAACTCACATAATGGTGAAAAATTTATTGAAAAATCAATTAAATCTGTGCTCAGTCAAACTTATAAAAATTTTGAAATAATTTTCTGGGATAATGCCTCAACAGATAACACTAAACAACAATTAGAAAATTTTAACGATGTTAGGTTAAAAGTATATTATTCAAAAAAATTTGAAAAATTATATTCGGCAAAAGAAAAAGCTATAAAATTAAGTAAAGGAGATTATTTGGCTTTTTTAGATGTAGATGACTGGTGGGAAAAAAACAAATTAGAAATTCAGATAAATTATATGAAGAAAAATAATGCATTATTTTCTTGTTCTAACTATTGGATAATAAATGAAAAAAAAAATAAAAAATTCTCTGCAATAAAAAGTTTTAGTACAAAGAATTATTTTGATTATGCTTTAAAAAAGTATTTTGTTGGAATGTCAACTTTGATAGTAAGTAAAAAATTGTATGAAAGCTTAGATTACGGTTTTGATAATTCTTTTGAGGTTATTGGAGATTATGATTTAGTTTTAAGATTATTAAAAAAAGAAGATATTTTATATTTAAATGAAAAATTAAGTTATTATAGATGGCATTCAGAGAATTTAAGTAATAAAAAATTTAGACTTAATATTTTAGAGTTAATTAGGTGGAAAAAAAAAATGGAAAAAAATCAATTTTTTTTTAATAAACAAAATAAGTTTTATTTAAATGATCATATTACTTTTTTATTAACATTGTATTTAAAAAAAAAAAATTATAAGTATAAAATTTTTAACTCTTTATTTAGAGTAAATTCAATTAAATATTTTCTAAAAATTTTTTTACTATTTATTTTTCCCAAAAATTTAATTAAGTTTCTAAGATCTTAAAATGAGGATTTTAGTATTAGGTTGCACAGGTATGATAGGAAGTGCAATATTTTCTCATTGTCAAGCTTCTAGGAATATATCTGTTTATGGAACCTTTAAAAAACAAAAAAAAATAAATATTTTTAATAAAAATAAAAAATTAATTTATTTTGATGCTTTAAAAAAAAAACAAAATTTGAAAAATATTATAAATAAAATAAAACCTAATTTTGTTATAAATTGTATAGGTATTACAAAGCATATTAACAACAAAAATGAAAAAGAATTTTTTCAAATAAATTCATATTTCCCTCATTATGCGAAAAAAATTTCAAATCAATATAAATCAAAATTTATTCAAATAAGCACAGACTGTGTTTTTGATGGTAAAAGAGGAAATTATTCTGAGAAAACAAAACCTAATGCAAATGATCTGTACGGAAAATCTAAAGCAGCAGGAGAAATATATGATGAAGTGAATCTTACAATTCGAACTTCAACCATAGGACATGAATTAAGCACAAAATACGGTATATTAGAATGGTTTTTATCAAATAAAAAAACTTGTTATGGTTATAAAAAAGCATATTTCAACGGGCTACCTACAAATTATTTAGCTAAAATATTATTAGATTTACTTTTAAAATATAAAATTACAGGTTTAATTCATATTAGTGGAAAAAAAATTAGCAAATATGAATTATTAAAAATAATAAAAAAAGTATACAAAAAAAAAATTGATATTTTTCAAAACTCGACTTTTAAAATTGATAGAACTTTAAATAATTATAAACTAAAAAATTATATAAAACCAAATACTTCTTGGAAAAAACTTATACAAGATATGAAAAAAAATTATGAAAAAAGAAAGTTTATATAGTTTTCTATCAATTGCTTGGGTAATAATAATTTCTCTTCAATTTTTAAGAAATGAATTTTCTTACATATATTTTCCAGTATTTATTCTATTTATTTTTTTAAATTGCTTTTTCATAATTAAATATGGTTATATATTTAGTATTACGAGCCACTTAGGTTTTTTTATGTGGATATTTTATTTATTGTCAATTTACATAGCATTAGTTACCTTTTTTTTTGGTGATCTAAATGACTTTATGCGTGCTTTTCCAAGAATGATGTTAATGCCAATCACAGTAATCTTTTTGTACAATTTTATATTCTCAGACAGACAATTTTATAAGTTATTAAATATTTATATTTTGTTTGGAGTAATTGCAGGTATATCAATCATTTATCAAGTATTTTACGGACCTTTAGGCTTTTTAGTTGATACTCAAATTAGAGATGGTTTAACGCGCTATGCCTCCACTCTTGGATCACTAACTGCTTATGGCGGGGCAATTGGAATTATTTTAATAGTAAATATTTTTTTAAATCAAAATAAATTTATATTAAATTTTATATTTATATCAATTTTAGCCTTAGCAGGAATAATTTCTTTATCCAAAGCTGGTTTGCTTAATGTATTTATTTTTGGTTTATATTTTCTACTTTTTTTTAAACTTGAAAAAAAATATTACTTATTTATTTGCACAATTATAGCTTCATTCAGTTGTTATTTGCTTGTCCCAGATATTCAAATTTATATAGAGACTGCTTATCAAGGTTTAAGAATTGGAGTTGATATTTATCAGGTTCAAAGCTTAGAAACACAAGCAATAGATAGACTAACACGCGCTATTCCAAAATTAGCAGAACATTCTATATGGAATAATTTTTTTGGATTTGGGTTATTAGGTGGTCAAGGGGCTTTTGGATTACCATATTCTTTTTCTGGCACTACTCATAATCAGTTTACAGAGTTTTTTAATATAGGGGGTATCCTTTTATTTGTGAACGTAATTTCAATATTTGTATGTTTAATGTTAAAATTATATCAATTGCGTAAAACAGAAGTACTAGCAAATATATTTTATGTTTGTAACTTACTTGCAATATTAAATATGTTTTTTTTTAATGGATTTTTTTATCAACCAGCTACCTCGTTTGTTTTATGGCTATCTATAGTATATGTTCTCCATAAAGAGAAAATAATATGAAAAAAATCTATAAAATATTAACAGTTGTAGGCACTAGACCTGAAATTATAAAACTTTCTGCAGTTATCAAAAAGTTTAATAAATTTTTTAATCACTCAATAATTCATACAGGACAAAATTATGATTACAATTTGAATCAAGTATTTTTTAAAGAACTTAAAATAAATAAACCTAAGTATTTTTTAAATTGTGCAGGCAAAACATCAATTCAAACTATCTCAAATGTAATTTCTAAGATTGAAAAAGTTTTTATTAAAGAAAAACCAGATGGAATAGTTGTGTATGGTGACACAAATTCTTGCCTCTCTGTTATCACAGCAAAAAGATTAAAAATTCCGATTTTTCATTTTGAAGCAGGAAACAGATCTTTTGATCAAAATATACCTGAAGAATTAAATAGAAAAATAGTAGACCATATAAGTGACGTTAATTTTGTACTGACAGAACATGCAAGAAGATATTTGTTAAACGAGGGAATAAGGGGTGATACAATATTTAAAACTGGAAGTTTTCTTCCTGAAATTTTTCAGAACTTTAAGAAAGAATTGTCAAGTTCAACTATTTTAAAAAAATTAGAACTTCAAAAAAATAATTATTTAGTCTTTAGTTTTCATAGAGAGGAAAATATAGATAATTTGAAAAATTTAACAAAAATAGCAGAGTCAATTAATTATTTGGCTGCCAAAAAAAAATGAAAGTTATGGTTTCCACGCACCCTAGAACCAGAAAAAAATTAAAAATTTTAAAAAAATTTAAATTCAACAAATTGGTAGATTTTCATAAACCTTTTGGTTTTTTTGACTATATAAATTTACAAAGAAGTGCCTATTGTACTATATCTGATAGTGGAACAATTACAGAGGAAGCATCATTGTTAAACTTTCCAGCTATCACAATAAGGAATTCACATGAAAGACCTGAGGGAATGGATGAAGGTGTGGTTATAATGTCAGGCTTACAAAAAGAAAAAGTTTATTCTGCTATAGAAATAACAGTTAACTCAATTAAAAGTAGATTAAACAAGTTTGATATTCTTGATTATAAAAATCAACATGTATCTGATCAAGTAAGTAAAATAATATTTAGTTATATTGAATTTATTAATAAAAATATTTGGAAGAAATAATTCAATTAATGTTTAATTTTTTTTTTATTAAAATATTATTTTCGTTTGTTAAAATCAATATCAATTAATTTTTTTGATGGAAAATTATTTAAAAAAGCTCTTTTTTTTAAAAAGATTTTATAAAATTATTATTTTGTTAGTATTGGATTTTTTAATATCAATATTTTCATTATGGACATCATTTTCATTAAGACTAGGTGAATTATATAATCCAATAAATATCGATCTAAGATTGTATTTTTATTTATTTTTTTTATTTTTATTCATCCAAATATACTTTAAATCTTATTATAAATTATCGAGATTTTTTAATATTTCCTCCATTACTTATCTAATTAGAAATTTTACAATACTATTTTTAATCGTTTATTTAGTAAGACTAGCGTTTTTAAAAGATATCTTTTTTCCAGAGTCTATTACTTTAATTTATCCAATTATTTTCTTTTTAATATCGCTTTTTAAGAATTCATTATTGTACAACTTATATCATTACATAAACGAAAATTTAAAATCATCTAATAGAAAAGTAATATTTTATATTTTCAACAGTAAAACAATAAGTTTTCTTGAAAACTATAAGAAACTTAATTTTTATATATCAGGTGTTGTAAATCCAAAAAAAAATTCATTTAAAGGTTATTATACAAAATATAAAATCATTGATAAAAAAATGATTGAGAATTATATAAATAAAAATGGTGTAACAGATATCATTGTTTCTTCAAATAGCACATATAATTCAAAAATTTTTTATTTTAGAAAATTTTTAAAGTTGAATGTAAGAGTTATTTTTTTGAATGATATTTATAATACTAATAATTTATCTTATACTAATGAAATTTTTGAACCAAAGATCGAAGATATAATTGAAAAAAATCAAATCGAAAATAAAGAAAAAAATAAAATTAAAAAATTTCTAAAAAATAAAACGATTATGATTGCTGGTGGTGCTGGTAGCATAGGATCTGTATTGATTGAAAGACTAATTTATTTTGATCCAAAAAAGATCGTAATTGTTGACAAAGATGAATTTAATATTTTTGAAACAAAACAAAAACTTGATAAATATAAAAATATTGAATTTAAATTATTAGATGCGTCTAACGAATATTATCTTGATAAAATCTATAAAAAATATAATCCAGATTTTGTTTTTAATGCTGCAGCTTATAAACATGTGGGAATTGTTGAGGAAAATATTGAATATGCAGTAAATAACAATTTAAGGATAGCAATTAATATATGCAAACTTGGTATTAAATATAAAGTAACCAATAATTTACTTGTGAGCACAGATAAAGCTGTAAAACCAAAAAATTTTATGGGTATGAGTAAATATTTATGCGAAAAAATTTACCAAATATATTCACTTTATTCAGACAAAAATAAAAAATTTGTTGTTGTAAGATTTGGTAATGTGGCCGGAAGTAAAGGATCCGTTTTACCATTTTTTCAAAAATTAATTCATAAAAAACAACCATTACCTGTAACCAGTAGAAAAGCGACTAGATATTTGATGAGTATAAGAGAGGCGTCGGATTTAATTATAAAAGCATCAATTTTTGGTGAAAATTCAAAGACATATGTTTTAGATATGGGTGAACCAAAAAATATTTATAATTTAGCGTTTAATTTGATTAAATTTAATGGTTTGAGCTTAAAAAATAAATCTAACCCAACAGGTGATATTGAAATTAAAATAGTAGGTTTAAAAAAAGGTGAAAAATTGCACGAAAGATTAGCTGATCATAACAACTTATTGCCCACAAAATATAATAAAATTTATTTATGTAATGAAACTTTTAGTTTAAAAAAAACAAAGCATGAATGTATTAAAATTATAAAAAATTTAATAATAGAGAAAAATTTTAAAAAATTTAAAGATAAAATAGATACTATTTTTTAACTTTAATGTTCTTTCTATTGTCTAAATTTAATTTTAAGTAACGTGAAGTCAAAAATAATAAGAGAGCGTTTATCAAGATCCCAAATAAAATTCCAGCTACAACTATTTCTAAATTTGAAGATTTGTTACTATCAATCCGCCAATTATCAACTGAATAAAAAATTTTTTGATTATATTTTTTAAAGTTATTTAATCTTTTTTCAGTTTGAAAAATTCTTGCATCTAGATTTTCTAAAACTTTTTCATCAAATTTGTGTTCTTCTGCAAAAATTTTAAATGATCTATTTTCTGAATATTTTTCTTCATCTGAAGTAAATACAGAAGTTGAAATTGTAAAAAGTAATTCTTGATTACTATTTATTTTACTAATATTTTCAAAGAATTTTATTTGGCTTAAGATTAGATAGTAATTAGTTTTAAGTTCTATAAGAGAATTTAAAGCAGCAAAATCTTCACCAGATTTGAATTTATTGCTATTCAAATCTTCTTTTATAAAGTTTCCAAACTGATTATTCATCGCATCTTTTTGAGCTTTTAAGGATGGAATTTTATTGTCAATAGTTTTTTTAATATCTTGAAATCTATTATAAATTCTATCTTTAATTATTTTTCTTTCTAATTTTAAATAATTTAATTTACTATTAATGCTTTCCACTATACTTATGTTCATACTTTTATTCATATTTTCGATGAAATCTTTTGGATTAGAATATTTAAATGTGTTAAATGTAATCAAATTTTCATCACCTAATAAAATCTTATAATTATTTGGACTGAAATTATCTATAAAAGTTAATACAGATCCCCTGACAAGTCCTAGTAAATCATTATAATTTAATTGGACTTCGGATGTTTGCCACTTATTTAAAACTTCAAATTTGAGAGAATAGGTGTATTTAACATTTTTGTAATTATTGTTATAATAAAAACTTAAAATTATAGTTAAGGCAAATACAAGTATTACTAAATAAATTTTTTCTTTGATAGAGTTTAAAATTTCTATAATAGGTATATTATTTTTTTTCATTTTAAAACTATAAATACATTTTTAATCAATAAATTCAAATTATTTTCTTATTTATTAAATGTATCTTTTTGAATAAACATAAACGTTTTATTGGTTAAAAATTATACAAATAATTTCAACTTATTTGGTTTTTGAAGTTATTGTGTGATTATTTAATTTTAAATTTTTTTTAATATAATAAATTAATTTTAAATGATTTATAAAAAATTAACAAATATCTTTTTAGTTTTTATGATGTTATTTATTTGTTTAAACTTAACGAGAGAGCACTGGCAAAATTTTTTTAATTATGAAAATCAAAAAGAAAACTTTTATATAAAATTTCATAAAAATTTAGAGAGAGAAATAGAAAGAATAAATAATTCAAGCCTACTTGACAGAGAATTTAAGAATATTAGAGGATCAGAACTTGAGCAAAGAGAAAAATCAAGGTGGGTATTTCTCAAAGTTTTAGTAATAACTATGGAGAAAATTAAGTATTATTCAGAAAATCAAAATTTTTATCCTAAAGAGAAGGTATCGTTATATCTTTATTCATTTTTTATAGGCACAGTTTTTTTTATTATATTTTATGCTCTATACTTTATTTTAAATACTTTGAATTTAAAAAATCAAAAAAATTTAGTATCAAAAAATAATATTGAAAAAAAAAATCCCTTAATTTTTTTATCATTTGCTTATTTTATAGTAATAACATTTATAAATTTATCTCATTTTAGAGGTGGTGAGGATAATTTTTCAATTTTTGAAACTTTGTTCTTGATAACTGGGATCTGCTTCATAATTTCTCATGATCATTATAAAAAAGACTATTTTTTATATTTATATATTTTATTATGCTTATGTTCTCCATTAATTAGAGAGAGTGGAATTTTATTATCGGGTTTTTATTTAATATATCAGTTCATTTTTTATAGAAAAATTTCAAATCTTGGTTTAATAATACCTTTAATTTCAATTATTCCATATTGCTTAGTAAATTATGATATTTTCAAATATTACTTAATTGATGGATTTATTTTAACAACTAAATCAATTGAAGCACAAACAACGTGGCATGATTTAAAAGGTAATTTTATAGGAACTATGCATGCTATATTTTATAACTTTATTATATTTTTTATTCCACTGGTAATCTTTTTTAGAAAAAAAAATAATTTACAAAATATTTTTTTGCTTTTTATAATTTTATATTTTTTATTGTTAGCTGCTGCATCTGTTTTAGATCATGTTTCAACAAGATTTATGCCAGCATGTTTGATAATAATTTATTCATATATTGGAATAAATAATATAAATTTCAACAATAATAGTTTTAAATAGAAATAAATTTATGACACAAGTTGTTATACCTTCAGCAGGTTTAGGAACACGTTTAGGAACAATTACTAAGAATATTAATAAAGCTTTAATTCCAGTAGGAACCAAACCAGCTATTTCTTATATTATTGATTGGTATCCTGAAAATTTTACATTCTTAATAGCTGTAGGTTACAAAGGGAATTATATAAAAAATTATATTAAAATTGCATACCCAAAACGAAAATTTACATTTGTAGATATAAACCCATACGAAGGCAAAGGTTCTGGTTTAGGATACACATTGAAGTGTTGCAATAAATTTATAAAAGAAGATTTTTTTTTTCATACAAATGATGGAATAATTCTTGATGATATAAACTTTTCAAAAATGAAAAATGATACAATGTTTTTAAGTAATTATAGGGTAAATCCACTTAAGTACAGAACTGCAATACCTAAAGGAAACCAAATATTTAAATTTATGGATAAAACAACTCAATTTATACCCTCAGCATTTAATTATGTTGGTGTCGCTTATATAAAACAGTTTAAAGAATTTAAAAATTACCTATCAAAAATATCTTATGAATTGGGTGAGTCAGATTATTTTATTAACAAAATTAAAAATAAAAAAAAAATTCATCAGATAACAGTAAAAAATTGGTATGATGTGGGTGATATTGATGACTTGAAAAGAGCTAGAAAAGAAATATCAGATTTTGACAATTTACCTAAAGAAGATGAATTTATTTATTTTAATAATAATAAAGTTATCAAATTTTTTGTGGATAAAGAATTATCTAAAAAAAGAGTATTAAGAACAAAAAAATTAAAACATTTTGTACCTAAAATAAACTCTTATACAGATAATTTTTATTCATATGATTTTGTACCAGGTGAACTGCTTTCTAAGCAAATTGACCTTTATAAATATTTTAATTTTTTTTTAACAGATTGTAAAAAGAATTTTTGGAAAAAGGTCAAATTAAATGCAAATGAAAAGAAGAACTTTAAAAAAGTGTGTTTAGATTTTTATTATCATAAATCGCTTGATAGAATAAGTAGTTTTTATCAAAGTAATGATATAAGTGATAATAGTGAGATTATAAATAACACAAAAACTCCTAAATTAAATTTTTTATTATCTAAAGTTGATTGGAATTTGATTAGTAATGGAACTCCGTCAAGAATACATGGAGACTTTCATTTTGAAAATATTCTTAAAACAAAAGATAAAAAATTTACTTTTTTAGATTGGAGACAGGATTTTGGCGGAATATTAGATTATGGTGATATATATTACGACTTAGCTAAGTTATATCATGGAATTATAGTCGATCATGGAGCTATAAGAAATGAGATGTTTAAAATTAAATTAAGTGAAACGAAAAAAGTTGTAGATTATGAAATATATAGAAAACAAAGTTCATATAAATTAGAAAAAATATTACTTAATTTTTTAAAAAAAAATAAACTTTCTGCTTTAAAAGTAAAATTAATTACAGCCCTAATATTTTTAAATATTGCAACTCTTCATCATCAACCGTATTCTATTTTTTTGTATTTTTTAGGCAAGGATATGTTAAATGAAATTTCAAATGAAAAATAAATTAATCAAAAAGCCTTGGGGTTCTGAAGAATTATTAGAATTAAATAAAAAGTATTGTTTAAAAAAACTTTTTATGAAGAAGGGACATAGGTGTAGTTTACAGTATCATAGAAAGAAAGTTGAAACCATTTATGTTATTAAAGGAAATTTAACAATTGAACTAAATAAAAAAAAAATTTTATTAAAACCAAATCAATCAATTACTATATCAGTTAGGCAGATACATAGAATGTCTGCTAATAAAACAGACGTATTATATTTAGAGAGCTCATCCCCAGAGTTAAATGATGTAGTTAGAATTGAAGATGATTTTGGAAGAAATTAAGAAATATTAGAAATTATAAAAATCTTGCCAGTAAGACCATAATTACCAAAATCAGTATATTTAATATTGTTGTCTTTAAAAAAATTATTTATTGCTGCAAATTCACCTTTATCAGCTTGAGTCTTATAATTAAAATAATTATCTAAAATATAATTGATCCAACTTGTAATTTTTCTTTACAAAAATTTAATGCTTCTATGGCTGGATTTTTCAAATCCATATCGATTAAAACTACTGCAATTTTTGTTAACTTATGATTACCAATAGTATAATTATTTCTAGATATATTTGGTAGAGTTTCTTCAACAAAACCATTAATTAAAAAAAAACTTTCTTTTGAAATTTTTCTTAATCTTTTTTGCGTTTTTAAAAAACTTGATTTTAAATGACCTTCTATCCAATTTTCGTGACTATCATTTTTATCATAATATTTAAATCCACCCTCAAAAGAGTCAAAACCTATAAATTTCCTATCAATAGGTTTTTTTAAATTAACCAATCCATCTTGTTTACTTGATGATTGATGTGCTTTGTATGCTGTAATTAAAGATGAACCTTCGTAAACACCGAATTCTAAATAATCTCCTTCTACTCTTTCAAAATTAACTAAAAAAAAAATTTTTCTATACGCTTTTATTCTTTCTAGATTGTGATAAATAGGTAGCGGAATTAAATTGTAAAGTTTAATAACAAAAGAAATTAAAAAATGAAGTTTAGATAAAAATCTTAACATAAATTTCAAATTATAAAATGATTATCGATATTACAAACAAATATTTTCACTATTTTAAAAATAAAGACATAGAGAATTTAAGTATCCTTTTTCATGAAAACATAAAATTAAGAGATTGGGAGATTGAAGTTTCTGGTTACAAAAGTGTTGTAAATCAAAATATTCAAATTTTTAAAAATTTAGGTAATTTTGACTTAAAAATTATTAAACTTAATCAATCAAATAACATTATATTTGCAGAAATTGAAATAGTCTTAGAAAATAAAGAAATTGTTAAAGTTTTAGACAAAATAGAGTTTGATACTAATTTAAAAATAATCAGTATAACTGCTTTTAAAGGTTGAATATGAGTCCGAGTCACTTACTTTTTATACCTGTATATAACTGCGAACAACAAATTCCAAGAGTAATTGATAAAATTTTAGAATCATCGATTTATGAAAAGTTTGATGAAATTTTAATTATTGACAATAATAGTTTTGATAATACTGCAGATATAGTTCTAAAAAAAATTAATTCTGAAAATTGTAAAAAATTCAAATTTTTTCAAAATAAAGAAAATTATAATCTTGGTGGAACACATAAAACAGGATTTAATTATGCAATTGAGAACAAATTTGATTATGTGACAATCCTTCATGGAGACGATCAAGGGAACATCAATGATTTAGAGAAAGTTTTTAAAAATGAAAAATTTAAAAATTATGATTGTTGTTTAGGATCTAGATTTTCGAAAAATTCAGTATTAATAAATTATCCCAAGTTTAGAATTTATACGAATTATATGATTAATCTTGTTGCCTCTATCGTAACATTTAAATTTTTAACCGATCTTGGTTCTGGACTTAATATGTTTAGGGTTGATTATTTAAAAAATAAATTCTACTTAGATTTTCCTAATGATTTAACATTTAATTATTGCCTGATATTTTACATTTGTTCCAGTAAAGCAAAATATTTTTATTTTCCAATTTTGTGGCGTGAGGATGACCAAATTTCTAATGTTAAACTTTTTAGTCATGGGATGAAGTGGTTAGAAATAGTAATTAAATACATTTTTAAAAGAAAAAAATTATTTATTAACAACGATTTAAGAAATCAAGAATATACTTTCAAATAAGTTTTAAGCTGATATCAAATTAAAACATTTAATATATCTGTATATTGATTGTTTGACTGCTTTTTTAAGAATATCATCAAATTCCTCTTGATTTATTTTTATTTCATTTAAAATTTTTTTTTTAATATTTACAAAGCTACTTGTTGAAAAAGTGTAGTGACCACAAATTAATGCTCTTTGATAGTCATTAATTTTTTTATTTTCTATTACCCATTTTTTCCATTTGTTTGAAGATACACAAATTTCAATAAATTCATTTTTTAATTTAGATAGGTTGTAATCTTCCATTATTTCAAATAATTTAAGAGTTTCAGCAACACCATACTCTGGTGCAACGTTTGCAGCGTGTATTTTAAAAGACGGATGTTTTTTTAGAAAATTATTATCTAAATAATCGGTGTTGTGTTGTTTGACATTAATTTTATATTTTTCACATAGAGCTATTAAAGATGGAATCCTACTTTTTTCGAATTCTTCTGAAATACCTTTAAATATTCCAATATTTTTGGTCTCCATTACTTTGGTTCCAGTTTGCACAACTATAAACAAAGGTTTTTCAAAATTGTTAGAATTACAAAATTTTGTAATTTCATTTAAACTGTATTCTAGCTCCTCTAAGGTATTTGTTCCACCCGATTGCTCCTCTGTTCCAATTTCTATAGCAATGTTTTTATTATTTTTTTTTGCAGTCTCCATGCAAAAAACATATAATTCTTTTAATCTTTCTAGAATAATTTCAGTATTGAGATTTCCTGTGGGATCTATGCTAGGGTCAATATGTATAATTTTAAAGTTGTTTACTATATCTACTTCAAATGAGTCTTTTGCAGACTTCATTGCATCTTTAAGAGTAAGTTTTTTTTCATATTCTTGATTATTTTGATATGGACCTCCATGATCACGTGAAAGAATTATTTTTGATTTCTTGTCATTGAGCTTCACATAACTAGAAAAATCCTCTGTTGACCAATTATTTACATATCCTCCACCCATTTTTTTAGAGTCTATTTGTCTTCTGCTTGCTATCATCATTAATGGTATATTGTTTTCGTTAGCCAATTCAATTGTGGCGTTAACACAATTTAAACTCATTGGACCTACACCCAATAAGGTAGAGTTGTTTTTACTAATAATTTCATTTAAAATTTTCATTTAGCCCACTCACCAGAGATATCATTTAAATTTATCTCTTTATTGTAATCGTACCTATCATAAAATTTTTCCAAAATGTGAAATACAGCTTCAGCTACTGCTCTGTCTCCCCCTGATCTTTTAGTTACGTAATGGGCAAATTTTTTAGAATTATTATCTCCATTATTTGTAACTATAGAATAGCCAACTTTTTTTAAGACAATATAATCAAATATTCCATCACCGATGAAAATTACCTCATTTAAATTATAATTTTTTTCAATCCAATCTAATCTCTTAATAGTACTTACTAAATCAAGTTTGTAACCCATATCGTCAACTATTCTTTTTTTTGAAATAGAAAAACCTTTTTTGTCACCAGTTATAAATCTAATTTCAATTAATTTATTAAGTATACCCAAAGCATCAGAGTCGTCTGGTCCAAAAGCTTTAAGAAATTTCCCGTCAGAAGTATAATAAAATTTTCCATCAGTCATTACACCATCCACATCAAGTATAAGTACTTTTGGGTTCATAATTTATATTAATATTCTAACTGTTTTAAAGGACTCAGCATACAGGCAACCATTTTGACTTCCTCTAAATTTTGCTAATGCCTCAGCAGCAGACGGTGATCTAGGTGAATTATTTTGAATTTGTGATTTATAAATCTTCATTGCTTTAAGTTTATCTTTTAATTCTTTATTAATATTTACAAAAAAATCTGGATTAAAACTTGGCTCTACACCATTAACATTCCAATGTGTTTCTGAAAGAGTTTCATACAAAAAAACATTTTTAGGAAATGATTTTCCTATCGGTCTAGAACTTACAATCGATGAGTCAAAAACTATTCTATGATCAATATGTCTATCTAAAAATGGTATAAAAATAGTATTAGGTTTTCTTTTTTTTATAAAGTCATTAATTTTTTTATTTAAAGTGGATACCGGTAATTCATTTATTTTTGTAGCAGGGATATTTAAAAATTTATAATCATTGACACCTAATAATTTAAAAACTTTTTTACTTTCGTTTAAAGTCCTTTTGTATTCATTTTCTGAATATAAAGGAGGCATATGTCCTGATACAATTAAAATAGAAACTTTTATACTATTTTTTACTAATTTTTTGATAGTGCCGCCTAATCCGATCGTTTCATCATCAGGATGTGGTGCAATAATCACAGTATTTTTAAAAAAGTTTTTCATAATTTAATTTTTCTTACTCTAGGTACAGGTACAATTATATTTATATATTTAATCTTATCTTTTTTTAACTTAATTATTATATCTTTATAAAAGTTCCATGCAAACAAAACTATTGAATTTGGATTCAATTTTTTTAATTTTTCATTTCCAATTATTTTAATTGCAGTTTTGGGAATGTATTTATTTATTTTAAGATGGTTGTCTTCAATAATATAATTTATCATTTTATGATTTATTTTTGACAATTTAATTAATAATGTTGCTTTAGTGGGTGCTCCGTAACCTATAATTATTTTTTTTGATTTTAATTGTTCTATTATTATTTTATTTAACAAATAACAGTTTTGGTAGATTAGTTTCTCCCAATTTTTGATAAAATATTTATTAAATATCTTCGTTTTTTTTTCTTTTTTTAAAAAGTTATTTACTTGATCGGAAATTGAAATTTTTTTTTCTTTTTTGCATAGCATCCTTAAAGTTCCTCCCTGAATTTTATTTGTCTCAATATGCACTACACTAAATCCTATACTGACTAAAAATTTGACCAATGGGTGTGCATGGTGATAATCTAAGTGTTCATGATAAATGGTATCAAAATAATTTTTTTCTAAGACTTTTAAAAAATAACCAACCTCAAAACAGAAATATCCATTATTTTTTAATAAGTAAAAAATATTTTCAAATGTTTGGTTGATATCACCAATATGAGCTAAAACGTTATGACTTGTAATAAAATCTATTTTACCATATTCGTCATTTATTTTTTTGGCTGAATTTTTATTAAAAAAATCTTTAATTGTTTTTATTTTATTATTATTTGCGATTTTACAGGGTAAATCTGCTGGATCAATTCCTAGAACTTTCATTTTATTTTTTTTAAAATAGCTTAGGCAAGTCCCATCATTTGATCCAATATCTAAAACTAAGCTATTTTTTTTTAATTTACATTTCTTTAAAATCCAATCTGAATAAATTTCAAAATGTTTACCAAAACTTCTAGCAATGCCACTCAGATAAGTATAATCAGTGGCATAAAGTATTTTGGGGTTTACTTGGTAACTTAATTGGTAATGATTACAATCAGTACAATTTAAAACTTTCAGCGGGTAGGTATTGGCCTTTAAAGATTTTTTTTTTCACTAAAAAGATTATTACCTAAAGGTACTTTTCCAAAATTAATGAATTTATTTAATTTCTTTGAACCACATAGTCTGCAAATTTTAGTGATTTTTGATTTATACATTTTTGTTTAATAATTAAAAAATTATCTTGAATAAATTTTTAATAAATTTTTAATATTTTTCTTATCAACAAAACTTACTCGTCTAGTATCTTTCTCATAAGTTGATTTATTTCTGGGGTTTAAGCTGCTGACTATAAGTTTAGTTTTTTTTGGAAAGTGTGTAGCATGTATTTCTTTCGGCGGAGTAAAAATATTTTCTCCTTTCTTTATTTTTAAATATTTAATTTTATCAGTTTTTAGGTCTTTAAAGAAATAGTCAATTTCACCTTCAAGAACAAACATATAATGGAAATCTTTCAGATGATAGTGATTTGATCTTATAGACCCTTTGTTGCAGGATATAATTGAAACATTGCTTATATTATCATCAACTATAGATAAAATGTATCCTCTTTTATCTTTGTTTCTAGATATATTTTTTATTATTTTTGATTTTTTTGAAATCATATTAAGTATTTTTTTTATATTGATAATTTAAATCTGCAAGAGAAATTATATTTTTTAACATTTCTTTATTTCTAATTATTTGAGTATTTAGCCAAAATTTTCTATTCAAATTAAACATATTTATAAAGCTATTTTTTTCGAGAATTTTTTTTATGATTTGCTTATTTTTAGAGCTCATTATTATATACCTATATCCTTCTCTACCAAAAAAGAATGGATAAAACTCATATTTTTTTTGATTATTTAATTCCAAGCAAATCTTATTTTCATAACTTTTATCTACTCCAAATTTGATTTTGATTTCAATATTTTTTTTTTTTCACTTTTAAAAAAAAAGTTTGTTTATTTTTAGAATTAACGTTTTTTATTTTTAATATTTTAAATTTGTTTTCAGAAAAAATATTATTCATTAATGCTATTGGATAGCATCCAATATCATAAAGATTTACATTGTAATTAAGATTGTCTTTTCGGAAGGTATTTAAAGGGTTTCTTGGTATAGTAAACACAATATCTACTTTTGATAAATTTTTTTTGTTTTTTTGAAAAATATTTATAAATTTTTTATAGATGATTGAATATTTAAACATCATTGATTCAACAAGAAATGTTTTGTTACTTTTTGCAAGATTTAAAATTTTTTTTAAATCATTAACTTTTGTACAAATTGGCTTTTCAATGAAAACGTTATATCCAGATTTAATAAGTAATTCTGACTGCCTGGTATGAACATGTGGTGGAGAACAGATTATAAAACTTGTATTTTTTTCCTCATTAGCTATAGCATTTTTAATGTTTGAATAAATTTTAAACTTATTCTTTAATAATTTTTTTTTTGTTACAATACTTAAATCTATGCTGTTTTTTTCAAACAAAGGAATTAATTTGTTTTTTGTATGGTTGCCATAACCAACAATGCAAAATTTTTTATTAGTCATTTTAATATTTCTTCAAAATTGATCTTAAAAAAAAATAATGAATTCCAGTAATTAAAAAACATAGAGATAAAAAGATAAAATAGTTTTTTAAGCTTCCATTTACAATAAATAGGCTCAGAACATATAGTAAAGCAAAATTAACAACTTGTGGAATCAAATATATTTTTGAGGAAAATTTTTTTTCAATTATATGATATAAATG
>MDTB01041309.1_pt1 | contig 26216 bp, 22 predicted proteins | sample 811161 | NCBI WGS metagenome assembly MDTB01 (sample SAMN05326650, study PRJNA326480) | marine metagenome | isolation source: seawater | place: Mediterranean Sea | collected 2009 | reverse complement strand
CCATTCGCACCTGTTGAAGCAGCAATACGTCATGGGAGAGACGTTCTTTTTGATGTTGATTGGCAAGGTGGTCAACAAGTTCGAAGTTCATCTCTTGGAAAACATGCACTTTCGGTGTTTTTATTACCCCCTTCGATTTTAGAGCTTGAGCGGCGTCTTGTTTCACGCCAGCAAGATGCCAAGGAAGTAATTGATAAGCGTATGGCTGAATGCCAAGATGAAATCAGCCATTGGTCTGAGTATGACTATGTTTTGGTAAATGATGATCTTGATAATACCGAAGAAAAATTAAAGACAATAATTACTGCGGAAAGATTACGCCTTTCCCAACAACCTTTGATAGCCAAAACAGCTCGTGCATTGAATAGAGAATTTGAGGGTCGAGCATGACAATCTATAGGCTTGGTGATTTATCACCTGAGATTCACAAAACAGCATGGGTCGCTTCCGATGCTAACATAATTGGCAACGTGATATTGCATAATAAAACCTCTGTTTGGTTCAAGTCAACACTCAGGGGAGATAATGAGATAATCGAGGTTGGCGCAGGTAGCAATGTTCAGGAAAATACGGTAATGCACACCGACGTAGGTTATCCCCTTATAATTGGCGATAATTGCACCATTGGCCACAAAGTTATGTTACATGGTTGCTTTATTGGAAGTAATACGTTGATTGGTATGGGCGCAATTATTTTGAATGGCGCAAAAATTGGCAATAATTGCCTTATCGGAGCAGGTGCTCTTATTACCGAAAATAAGGCAATTCCTGACGGTTCACTTGTGATGGGATCACCCGGCAAGATTGTTCGAAAGCTGGATAACCATGCCATAAAGGAATTAACGGCAAGCGCTTTGCATTATCAGGAAAATGCTGCGCGCTTTGTAAGTGAACTGCAAGAAATTTCAGACATATGAAAAATGAAAAGCTTAACCTCGTACGCCCGTTTGGCCTTCCTGAAAGTGCTAGCACACCCGTTGTCACCCCGTTATCTCCATCAGTTGTTTACTCTTCCCAATCCCCGGATATGTTAGACGCTCAATACGAAGGAGCCATTGATGGCTATACATACGCCAGGGAAGGCCACCCAAATGCAGATGCTCTGGCTAAACAGATCGATGCTTTAGAGGGTGTAAAAGGTGGATTGGTTACCGGATCAGGTATGGCGGCTGTGACGGCAACTCTTTTAGGAGTTTTACAAAATGGGGACCATGTTGTTGCTGGTGATCAGCTTTACGGCAGGTCTCTACGGCTTCTTAAGGAGAACCTACCGCGCGTAGGAATTAGTGTTTCTTTTTGCGATCCCACAAATGCCAAGAATATTTTATCAGCACTTCGCCCGAACACAAAGATGGTGTTGCTAGAGGCTGTGTCTAACCCAACACTGCGGGTTGCTGACATAATGGGCTTATCAAAAGAATTAAAAACAAGGGAGATTTTGCTCGCAGTAGATAATACCTTTACAACACCGCTTGCGGTCAAACCTGCGCAACTTGGGGCAGATATAATTATTCATTCGGTTACAAAGCTTATGGCAGGCCACTCGGATGTGACCCTGGGTTATGTCTGGGCTGGAAGTGTTGATGTCTCCAAATCAATTTACGATTTTTGTGTTACAACCGGAATGACTCCAAGCCCCTTTGACTGTTGGCTTGCCGAACGAGGGCTTTTAACTTTTAAGTTAAGGTATCAAAAGGCTCAGGATAACGCTATTCTCCTCGCCGCAGCATTGTCTGGACATCCCAATATTTCTAAAGTTCTTTATCCATCTCGCCACGACCATCCAGATTTTGAGACGGCTCAAACCTTATTGGGTCGGCAAGGGTGTAATATGGTGAGTTTTGAATTATCACAGATGACTAGGGAAGCAGCTAATAGTTTAGTTGAAAATGTAAAGGAAATAGCCTTTGCTCCAACTCTTGGTGACATTGGAACAACTTTGAGCCATCCAGCAAGTTCTTCTCACCGTGCTTTAAGTGTTGAGGAACGCTCTAAGCTTGGTATATCGGAAGGGTTTTTCCGGGTCTCGGTCGGAATTGAAGACGCGGACACCTTGATCGATGTGTTTTCTCGAGCAGTTTCTGAATCAGCTTCAAAGTAAATTACATAAAATATTTGCTATTTTTGCCATTCAAACAAAATTTTACTATTTTTTGGGTGCTACATTTAAATTAAAGCGTTTTGTAAATAACGAAATTTTCGAAAAACAAGTTGTCTTTTCAGAACTTCAATGATTTTGTTTAGATTCGTTCAAAAAAAACGCCTATAAATATTCCATGCACCGAATGAATTTGGAAAATATACTTAGCGGCGTTCCTCTCCCAACGATTGCAATAAATTCCGATGAAAAGATCACTTTTATGAATTCAAAAGCAGAGCAATTGATTGGGAAGGGACTGATTGGCCGACATTTGGTTACAGGTTTGAGGCAACCAATTTTGTTAAGCGCCATAGAAGCCACCTTTCTTGATATGCAAGACCGAGCTGCCAGGTACCAAGTAAATGCCGCAAACCGCGATGTAATCTATGATGTTACTTGTACCTATTCAGAGCCGGATCATGTTATTTTGTTTTTCAAAGATAAAAGTGAGCTTGAAAATGCCATACAGATGCGGCGCGATTTTATTGCAAATGTTTCCCATGAGTTAAAGACGCCTTTGACAGCTCTGATAGGGTTTATTGAGACTTTACAGGGTAGTGCAAAAGAAGACACCAAAACTCGGAATGAATTTCTGAAGATAATGGAAAGTGAAGCACAGCGCATGAACCGATTAGTTGCGGATTTGCTATCCTTGTCCAAAGTTGAAGCGAGAGAAAGAATACGCCCAACAGAAACTATAGACCTGAAACAACTCTTGAATGAAATAGAGCTTACATTGGGGCCACTATTTTTAAATTATAGTGTTGTTGTGAATTTGGATTTTCCAATTGAGCCTGTTAATGTGATTGGCGAAAAAGACGAATTGCGCCAGGTATTTACAAACCTCATCCAAAACGCTGTAAAATATGGAAATGATGGGGGGCGGTTAAACGTAAAACTTAGTCAAATAAAGCACGACCAGATTCTAAAAGGTGAAGCAATTAAAGTTTCTATCAAGGACTTTGGGCAAGGTATTGATCCGGTCCACCTACCCAGATTAACTGAGCGTTTTTATCGAATTGATAATCATCGTTCACGAGAGTTGGGCGGCACTGGATTAGGGTTGGCAATAGTGAAACATATTATAAATCGTCACAGGGGTCGTTTTATAATAGAAAGCGATATTGGATTAGGATCTGAATTTATAGTCTTCTTGCCTGTAAACTAGTTAACCAAAGTTTTCTGCAATTTAATTTTATTCGCGAACTAATCTGTTTTGTCCTATTTAACATAAATCTGTTACAAAAAACGGATATTCCAACGTTTATTCTAACTGGTTTTTATATTTTTAGAAATAAGCATTCTGAGAATTGTAGATAGTAGTGCGCTATGGTAAGTCGGTTAAAGAGAGTTCAAATTGGGGACGTGTGTTCTGGTGCTCGATACAATGACTGAAAAATTTACTGATCAAATATCCAAAATTTTTGCCCGTGATTTGAATGTATTCTATGATGACAAGCAAGCAATATTTGATATAAATCTCGAGGTAATTGATAAATCTGTTACGTCCTTTATAGGCCCGTCAGGCTGCGGTAAATCGACTTTCCTGCGCTGCATAAACCGTATGAATGATACGATACCTTCTTGCCGAGTTGAAGGTAGTTTAATATTTGATGGAAGCGAAATCTCGGACTATGATCCGGTCTACCTCCGTTCTCGAATAGGAATGGTTTTTCAAAAACCCAATCCATTCCCAAAGTCAATTTATGATAATGTTGCTTATGGCCCACGGATCCATGGCATGGCCAAAAGCAAAGCAGAACTGGATGATATTGTCGAAGATTCCCTCAGAAAAGGTGCAATTTGGGATGAGGTTAAAGATCGTTTGAATGCAGCTGGTACGGGACTTTCTGGGGGACAACAGCAAAGGCTATGTATTGCCAGGGCAGTAGCCACAAAACCCGAGGTGCTTTTAATGGACGAACCATGTTCCGCACTAGATCCAATTGCCACGGCACAGATTGAAGAACTTATTCATGACTTGCGCAAAAACTTTTGTGTAATAATTGTGACGCACTCTATGCAGCAAGCAGCTCGAGTAAGCGAAAATACGGCGTTTTTCCATTTGGGGAATTTAGTTGAGTTCGGCGAAACAAAAAAGATTTTCACAAATCCCAACGATCCCCGGACAGAAAGTTATATTACAGGAAGAATTGGCTGAAGCGTATGGAAGACAGACATATATCCAGCTTATTCGATAATGATCTCGAAAAAATACAAGCACATATCATGAAAATGGGAGGTATGGTTGAATTAGCAATATCGAACGCTACGAAATCCTTCGTTTCTAAGGATATAGAGCTGGCAGAAGAAGTGCGAAAGGGGGACGTGGCCATCGATGAGATGGAAACACTTATCAATGAAGAGGCAGCGCGAGTAATAGCACTAAGAGCTCCGACAGCAATTGATCTTCGAATAATCCTATCCGTTATTAGGGTGAGTGGTAACCTTGAAAGGATTGGAGATTATGCAAAGAATATGGCCGAGCGAACAGGTATCTTAATTCAAATGCATGATATCGAAAATGCAGCAAAATCGTTGCGGCGTCTCACTCGCGAAGTTGGATTGATGCTTAAAGACGCACTGGATGCTTACGTCCGAAGGGAAGTAACTCTAGCCTATGAAGTGATAAGTCGGGATAATGAAGTCGATCAAATGTACAATGGGCTTTTTCGTGAATTTGTTACATTTATGATGGAAGATCCACGAAACATTACAGGTTGTATGCATTTGCATTTTATGGCGAAAAATATCGAAAGAATGGGTGACCATGTAACTGCAATCGCAGAACAGGTTATCTATATCGCTACTGGAGAACTGCCAAAGGAACTTCGAGCGAAAGCAGATTATACCTCGGGTTATAAAGAGAAATAATTTGAAATATTTATAGGAAGGGAGAGATGCCCAAACCCGTTATTTTAATCGTGGAAGATGAGCCGGCGCAATCAGCCGTACTGTCTTATAATCTCAAGGCTGAAGGCTATGAAGTTTTAGAGGTAGATAATGGGGATGATGCACTGCTCTTAATTTATGAAAATATGCCTGACTTAATTGTGTTGGACTGGATGTTACCAAAAACTTCTGGCATAGAAGTTTGCCGAAGACTCAAGCAACGGAAAGATACAAAAACCATTCCTATTATTATGCTTTCTGCTCGCTCGGAGGAAGTTGATCGTGTTCGTGGCTTAGAAACGGGCGCCGACGATTATGTAATTAAACCTTATTCGATTGTCGAGTTCATGGCGCGCGTCAAAAATCAATTGCGTAGGTTGCGAGCGGCGGCGATAGGTGAAAAGATTGAGTACCAAGATATTCTACTCGATCCAGAAAACCATCAAGTTTTTCGTGCAGGTCGCAAGATAAAACTTGGACCAATTGAATTTCGTCTTTTAACTACTTTTATGGAAAAGCCTCAGCGCGTTTGGTCTCGCGATCAACTACTGGATCGTATTTGGGGTAAAGATGTATATGTTGATACACGGACTGTTGATGTGCACATTGGCCGACTTAGGAAGGCATTATGTAAAGGTGGCGCCCCTGATCCTTTGCGAACAGTTCGCGGGTCTGGGTATGCACTAGGATAAATTTCAACTACCACAGTTGGGCGCTACATGAATACTTTATGTTTAACTTCCAAATGGATTTAGAGAGTTTTGTAATTTACTCTGAACGAGACTATTGCCAACGACGCTCAAGCCTTTTACGTAGCCAAATTGCGCCAGTGTTCATTGTGATTAGAAAAACTAAAAGTACAATAATTGCAGCGCTTGTCTTATGAATAAACATGCGTTCGGCAAAATCAGCCCACATAAAAATCTGAACGGGCAAGACGGTTGCGGGATCACTTACACTACCGGGTATGTCGACAATAAAAGCCACCATTCCGATCATTAGAAGTGGAGCAGTTTCACCTAAAGCTTGCGCCATACCAATGATCGTACCAGTTAACATACCAGGTAATGCCAATGGAACAACATGATGGAAGATTGCTTGATGTTTAGATGCGCCAAGACTAAGGGCAGCATCTTTTATGCTTGGTGGAACGGCATTAATAGAAGCTCTTGAAGAAATAATTATTGTGGGAAGTGTCATCAAAGCAAGCACGATGCCACCGACAAGCGGTATAGACCTCGGTATGCCAAACAAGTTGATAAAAATTGCAAGACCTAAAATGCCAAATACAACCGAAGGAACTGCTGCAAGATTATTAATGTTGACCTCAATAAACTCTGTAAGGCGGTTCTTCGGTGCAAATTCCTCCAAATACACAGCAGTGGCCACACCCAGTGGGAACGCAATTAATAAACAAATTGTCAGTGTGATAATTGAGCCGATTAAAGCGCCTTTTATACCTGCCATTTCAGCATTTCTTGAAGCACTCCCAAAGAATAAATAATCCGACATCTTATATTTAATCATTTTGTCATCGGTCAGCTTATCTATAAAACTAATCGTTTTATCACTTATCCTTCGATCAGCCTCAGGCGTTTCACGTTTAATATAGCCACGCAAAAATGAATCAATATCATCATCAACTGCAAAATCTACCTTGATGGTTTGCCCTAATAGGCTTGGATCATCGAGAACCAAATTTCTTAGCCGTTTTTCCCCTCCGCTAGATACAATTTTTTTTGCCTCGCGTTTATCAGAACGCCCCTGCGGATCTAAAACCTTAAAGATCGCATCATTGATGATACCTCGAGCATCGCCATTGTACAGTGAATTAATACTTGCATTTCCCTCTGGATCCATTCGCTTTTCATCAAGATTAACTTCAAGTGTTACATAATGTTGAAAGAATCCCGGTATGCCGTTTTTAAAGATCGAGATAAATAAAATGGCGAGGAATACCATAGCAAGGCCAATTGCGCATAATCCCATCCACTTGAAGCGAATTTCAGCAGCACGGCGGCGCCGCAGGTTTATATTGACCGTTAAATCTTTTTTATTTTTACCGAATGCGTTTATGTGACCATCAGTCATATTGTTCTCTGTATTTTTTCACGATTTGGAGTGCAGAAAAGTTTAAGATAAGTGTTATTACAATCAGCGTTAGTGCTAGCGCAAAGGCTGAAAGTGTTTTGGCCGATTCAAATTCTTGATCACCAACCAGAATAGTAACAATTTGGGAAGTTACTGTGGTCACGGCATCTAGAGGGTTCAGTGACAGGTTTGCAGCAAGGCCAGCTGCCATTACAACAATCATCGTCTCTCCAACGGCACGAGAAACTGCTAATATAATGCTTGCAACGATACCGGATAATGCAGCTGGTAATACAACTTTCTTAACACTTTCGCTTTTCGTTGATCCTAGAGCAAGGGAAGCGTCTCTAAGTGATTGTGGTACGGCATTTAAAACATCATCAGAGAGTGAAGAGACAAATGGAATAATCATTATGCCCATGACCATTCCTGCTGCTAGGGCTGACTCTGAAGCCACATCTAGTCCCATCGTAATACCCAAATTACGCAAGAAAGGAGCAACTGTGAGGGCAGCAAAGAAACCGTAAACGACTGTCGGAACGCCGGCCAATACTTCCAACAAAGGCTTAATAATGGACCGACTGCGATCAGATGCATATTCGGATAAATAAATCGCACTGAATAGGCCCACGGGTACAGCAACGCATAAAGCTATAAAAGAAATAAGGAATGTCCCTACAAATAGTGGAATAGAGCCATATGTTGCCAAGCCCATTTGACCACTTCCTGCACGTTCGGCACCTTCAAACTGTGGGTTCCATGTCAATCCAAAAAGAAACTCAGATACTGGCACAAGTGCAAAGAAACGTAGGGATTCAAAAATTACAGAAAAAATAATCCCAATTGTCGTTAAAATTGCAACCAAAGAACAAAGGGCGATAAACCATGTTATAATCCTTTCGACATTCGAGCGTGATGTAAAATCTGCCCCTATTTTTCGCAGTGCGAGAATGCCTGTGATAAAAGTCAGGCAAATAGTAACGACTGTAGTGACACTATTTATTTGCATTTCCCATTGCAGCCATGCAGCGGCAGCATCTAAGATCCATTTCTCTGGCTCACCAAAAATAATGCCACGTACTTGGTTTCTTACTTTTGTAAAGGCCAGTATTTCATTGAACTGATCTGAATTAGTGATTTCTGCGGGGTAGAAATCAAAAATTGCCTGCCGGATATATATCCCATCCCCAATTATTACGATCAAAAACAGCAAAAGTGAGGGTATAAAGGCTACAAGCGAAACAAAACTAGCGTGATAGATGGGCCGAGAATTTAATCGACTTTGGTATGATAAACGACTTGATTGATTATATCCAACAAACCCAAAACATAATGAAATAATTAGAAAAGTTGTAAGCAGCCAGAATTCCGACATCTCGGGTAATTATCCGTTAGAAAAGTGTAAAAAGAGAGCCGCGTTAGCGGCTCCCTAAACTAAAATTTAGATTACAATCACCTTAGCATATCAGCAGTGAGGATTGGAAGATCACTCATCGCACTTTGGAATTTTTCGCGCTCGGCAACTGGCATCGGGATCATACCTGCATCGGCAAGTGCGCCATCATCACCCCAGTGTTTTGTCCACTCCACCATATATTCTTCAACCCCAGGAACAACACCAACGTGTGCGTGCTTTACATAAAAGTAAAGAGCGCGCGAAACAGAATAGTTTCCACTTGCTATATTTTCAAAAGTGGGAGCTGTGTCCGAAATGATTGCACCCTGTAAGGTATCAGTATTCTGGTCCAGGTATGAGAAGCCAAACACGCCATAACTTTTTGGGTCCTCTTGAAGCTTCTGAACGATCAGGTTGTCCTGTTCGCCCGCTTCAATATATGCTCCATCTGTACGCATTGCTCGACATTTCTTGCCCTTTTTGTCACCACGTGCAGCGGAAGCTGCTTTAGCTTCAGGATCTTTCGCACAATAACCTTTTTGATTTACCATTTCTGCGTAGGAGGCCCGCGTCCCAGACGTAGTCGGTGGGCCGTAAACTCTTATTGGAAGGTTTGGAAGAGCAGAATTTATTTCATTCCAGTTTTTGTAAGGGTTTGGGATCCAAGAACCATCCGCTTGCGGGATTTCAGCCGTAAGAGCCTTTCCAAGGTCTGATTTAGAAATTATAAGCTGCTCTCCTTGTTTGGAGCTTGCGACAACAATACCGTCATATCCAACCTTTATTTCTGTCAATTTGACGCCGTTTGCATCACAGAACTCCAACTCTTTTGTCTTCATACGGGAAGATGCATTGCCAATATCGATAAATTCTGTGCCGATACCCTCGCAAACCCCTTTTTTACCAACGGATGATCCACCTGATTCGACCACAGGTGTTTTGAAATTTGGGTTATTACCCATTTGCTCCGCAATAATAGTCGCAAACGGCAGTACCGTTGAAGACCCGGCAATGCTTAAATAATCACGAGCTGTTGCAACAGTGGTAATTCCCGCAAAAATAGTAGCGGTAATAATTAGTCTTTCAAAACGCATCAGAAGCTCCTTTAGCGTATAATTTATAAAAATGTTCGCTATGATTCACAGCGACCACGCACACTCCTATGACTGAGTTATTTGAAAGTTTTATGACAAAAAATGGGGACATCTTTTAATAAAGATATCTCCTCGAATAAGCACTCCATATTTTTTATGTTCGTTAACCCCCAAAACCTGTCCGGGAGAAGGACTAGACTTTAAAAAAATGTGAAACACTATTGGGACATTCGATGTCACAATCACGATTCAAACTTTTGATACCTGCTATTCCATTAGCTTAAGCCGACTTGCTCCATAGGCGCTTAACAGCAACATTAAGCTTGATGTAGCCAAACAAAACCAGATACCGCCATATTGGAATGTCACACCCGATAGAAGTGTGCCAATCAGTCGCCCGATGGCATTTGACATATAATAAAATCCAACATCCAATGTCACGCGATCATCATTTGTAAAAGCAAGGATTAGATAAGAATGGAGGGATGAATTGATGGCAAAAATTCCCCCAAAGATTAATAAACCAATTATCAAAGCAACCGTAACAAATGGAGAAGAGCTTTGGTTTAAATACATCAATAACGCTAAAATAGTTGGAACTATTGAAAGTCTAACAATCCAAAGCCATGCATTTTCTGTCAGAACTTTTAATCCGTGCTTAACAGCCTGCAAAAGATTCGGAGCCTTTACCTGTACGGTTCCATAAAATATAATCCAAAGTGCCATAAAGGTACCGATGGCAAAAAATGCTGATCTGTTGCTTTCAGCGCTTCCATCCGATAGCACGCTGTATAGGTAGGCTGGTATTGCAACTACGAACCAAACATCGCGGGCACCAAATAAGAAAATTCTAGAAAACGATAGCCAATTAACATTCCTATTTTTTGCCAAAACCTCGCTAAATTTCACTCCCTTTCGTCCACTCGGGAGGTTTCGGGGCATCCCAACAATAACCAAAAAAAGAATAGCACCTAAAATATACGCCATGGTTAGTAAGACTGTGTGAAAGCCAAACAGTCCCAGAAGCCAAGCGCCGAGCAAAAATCCAAAACCTTTAATTGCGTTCTTTGATCCTGTCAGTAAAGCCACCCAACGAAACAAACCGCCATCTGACTTAGGAGCAAGAACCTTAATTGCGGATTTAGCGCTCATTTTAGAGAGGTCTTTAGCCACGCCTGAAAGCCCCTGAACCAACATCACAAAAATTACAGACAGACCTAAAGCCCAATTTGGATCTAATTTCGATAAGGCTATCAACGCAAGAACCTGCAGAGTCAATCCTACGTAAAGTGTGAAGCTCATCCCAAGACGCGCAGCAATCCAGCCGGCAGCTAAATTAGTGATGATACCAGCCACCTCATACAGAACAAACATGTAAGCTAGTTGAATTGGAGAATACCCAATCGAATTAAAATAGAGAAGCACTAACATGCGTAAAGCGCCATCACTAAGCATAAAAGCCCAATAAGAAATAGTTATGAAAACATAGGCGGTTAAGCCGTTTTCGTTAACCATCAGAAAGTTGCCTGTACCATGCCAGAAATATCAGCGAGCCGATGTGCATAACCCCATTCGTTGTCGTACCAGGCGTATATCTTAACCTGAGTACCATTCACCACCATAGTCGAAGGGGCATCGATTATGCTAGAACGAGGATCATTTATATAATCTGAAGACACTAAAGTTCTTTCTTCAAAGCCAAGAACGCCATGTAAATCACCCTGCGCGGCTGTTTTGAAAAAATTATTAACCTCTTCTACAGTGGTAGCCCTTTCAACCTCAAAGACACAGTCAGTCAGAGATGCATTCAAGAGGGGAACGCGAACTGCATGGCCATTTAATTTGCCACTAAGTTCAGGATATATCATAGTAATGGCAGTAGCTGAGCCTGTGGTCGTTGGAATGAGTGAGTTAAGCGCAGACCTGGATCGGCGCGGATCGTTGGAAGGTTTGTCAACAATAGTTTGAGTGTTAGTAGCGGCATGGATAGTGGTGATAGATCCATGTTTTATTTTAAGATTTTCGTGAATGACTTTGACCACTGGGGCAAGGCAATTTGTAGTGCAGGAAGCTGCAGTGATTATATTGTGTTTAGAGGGATTATAGAAATTGTTGTTTACTCCCCACACTATATTAGCCGTATGTCCATCTCCAACTGGCGCAGAAACGATGACCTTTTTTACCCCCGCGCTAAAATAAGGGTTAAGTGATTCCTCAGTTCTAAATGCTCCTGTACAATCAATCACCACATCCACGTTATTTAGTGGTAAATCTCGCAGACTTTTTGACTTATAAATCTTTAAATTGTTGTGATTAATTGTAATTGAGCTCTTATCCCAACTGAAGGAAGCCGGCCAACGTCCATGAACGCTATCAAACTCTAGTAGATGTGCATGTAGTTCGGGAGTACCCTCAGCATCATTTATGAATAGTATTTCAAATCCTTTTTCTAATAAATTACGCAACACAAGTTTACCGATTCGACCAAGACCATTGAGGGCAAATGTTGTCATTCTTAAAGTTTCTCCAATAATATGATGTAAAAAATAAATAATCCGGGATTCATAATTGTAAATTTTTACAGTTTTATGACAGAGGTAAAATGGATTTAAAAATGTTTGCGACTCAATTTGCATTACCGATTTGGCGGTTTTTGTTTTGAATTTTTCATCTTTAAGTACACATTAACTTTAGCTAAGTTGTGCCTAGTTAGGATATGTAGCGGGAGCATCGAATGAAGGATTTAGAGGTTACTTTGCGCGCTAAAGACGCGCCAGACTTGGGTAGTTTCGATTGGGCAGATCCGTTTAGATTCGAAGATCAATTGAGTGAAGAAGAACGCATGCTACGTGACAGTGCCTTTGCATATGCGCAAGAAAAACTTCAACCGCGAATTACAAATGCATTCAGAGAACAAACCATAGAACCTGAAATATTTTTAGAAATGGGAGAGATGGGGCTTTTGGGCTCTACGATACCAGAAGAATACGGCGGTATTTCAGCTGGCTATGTATCTTATGGCCTCATAGCGCGTGAAATCGAAAGGGTTGATAGCGGATACAGATCAATGATGTCTGTCCAGTCTAGCCTCGTTATGTATCCAATATATGCTTACGGCAGCGAAGAGCAGCGTAAGAAGTTTTTACCTGATCTTGCCGCGGGAAAAAAAATTGGATGTTTTGGTTTAACAGAACCTGATGCCGGATCGGATCCTGGCGCCATGAAAACTCGCGCAGAGAAAATCGATATTGGATATCGAATAACTGGATCGAAAATGTGGATTTCAAATTCACCGATAGCGGATGTTTTTGTAATTTGGGCGAAGTCAGATGCACACGGAGGAAAAATCCGTGGTTTCATTTTAGAAAAAGGAACTAAGGGTCTTAGCGCTCCCAAAATCGGGGGAAAACTTTCACTACGAGCTTCAGTTACTGGAGAAATTGTTATGGAAGGTGTGGAAGTCGCTGATGATGCGCTTTTGCCAAACGTTTCTGGGCTGAAGGGACCTTTTGGATGTTTAAACCGCGCGCGCTATGGTATAAGTTGGGGTGTTTTGGGCGCTGCAGAGTTTTGCTGGCACGCAGCAAGACAATACGGACTTGATCGTAAGCAATTTAATAAACCTTTAGCTCAAACCCAACTTTTTCAAAAAAAACTTGCGGACATACAGACCGAAATTTCACTTGGTTTGCAGGCTTCTTTAAGAGTTGGCCGGCTGATGGATGAAGCCAACGCAGCCCCTGAAATGATAAGTATTGTTAAACGTAATAACTGCGGAAAAGCACTTGATATTTCAAGGTTAGCTCGCGATATGCACGGTGGTAATGGGATTTCAGAGGACTTCCAAGTGATGCGCCACATGAATAATCTTGAAACAGTAAATACATATGAAGGCACACATGATGTTCATGCTTTGATCCTTGGAAGGGCGCAAACAGGCCTACAGGCTTTTTTCTAGTATCCCAGCTAATTTGTCGGTCTAGTAGCTTGCAACATTAATTGAGCATATTAATTCGAGCCGGAACAAGTATTTTAAATTAAACTTACTAATTTTTATTCGTGTCTTTAAGTATGATTCAAGCATGCAAGCGACTATTGTGAACACTGAAAAATTTTTATGAATTTATAATTTTTGAACTAAGGACCAATCTTGCTTAATAAATATATATAACTATTTGATTTCAAACGTTTAAATTATTTAAACATCATTTAATATTAAATTTACCAACATAATGAAATATCGTTCAAAGAATGTCTTTGTGCCGCCAATAAATCTTAAAATGACGCTTGTAGGAACGACAGAGCTCTTAGAACGTACTATCGGATAGGCAATAAGTAGGATTTTTCAGGGTAGGGTAGCCGCATGAGAAATGATCCGCTAGTCGTGTTTACTCCTTCGGGTAAACGTGGACATTTCGCCGAAGGTACTCCTGTACTGACGGCTGCGAGGCAACTCGGGGTCGATCTCGATAGTGTGTGTGGTGGTCGTGGAATTTGTAGTAAGTGCCAAATCACGCCTTCTTTTGGCGAGTTTCCTAAACATGGTGTCACTGTAGATAAAAACGCGGTATCAGAGTGGAACGCGGTTGAGCAACGCTATCAAGATAAGCGTGGCTTAAAAGTTGGTCGGCGGCTTGGCTGCCAAGCCAAAATCATGAGAGATTTAGTGATTGATGTGCCAGCAGAAAGCCAGGTTCATAAGCAGGTCATTCGGAAAGCGGCAAGTGAAGCCCCAATTAAAATGGACCCTGCTACGCGGCTTTATTTCGTTGCAGTATCCGAACCTGACATGCATGAGCCAACGGGTGACTTTGAAAGACTAGCTGCCGCCTTAAATGAACATTGGGAAATTAAAAAACTTGTCTGTGATATTAATATACTGGGTCAGCTGCAAGCAATTCTTCGTAAAGGAAAGTGGAACGTTACGGCTGCCATCTACTATGATCAAGCTCAAGCAACTCATCGGATTACCGGCCTTTGGCCAGAACTTCATGAAGATGGAATTTTTGGATTGGCCATTGATCTTGGTTCTACAACGATTGCGGCACACCTTACTAACCTTCAGACCGGCGATGTCATCGCGAGCTCGGGAGTTATGAATCCACAGATCAGATTTGGTGAAGATCTGATGAGCCGCGTAAGTTATGCAATGATGAACATTGGCGGTGATAAAGAAATGACTGCTGCAGCTCGTGAGGCCATAAACATTCTTATTGAAGGTTTGGCTGAAGAGGCGTCAGTTACGGCAGAGCAAATAGTAGAAGTTGTAATCGTTTGTAATCCTGTCATGCACCACCTGCTTTTAGGAATTGATCCAGTGGAACTTGGGCAAGCGCCTTTTGCATTAGCAACTTCGAATTCTGTCAATATACCATCAAATTCAATAGGTCTGGATAAAATGTCACTTTCTGGACGTTGTTATATTTTGCCATGCATTGCAGGCCACGTCGGTGCCGATGCAGCTGCTGTTGTTCTTTCAGAAGAACCAAGCAAGTCAAAAGACCTCGTTTTAGTTGTGGATGTGGGAACTAATGCAGAAATTCTACTTGGTAATGAAAAGCGAGTTTTGGCTTGCTCTTCACCAACGGGGCCAGCCTTTGAAGGTGCGCAAATTAGTTCTGGTCAACGAGCTGCCCCTGGGGCTATCGAGCGGATTGAAATCGATCCTGTGAGTAAAACCCCGCGTTTTCGCGTTATTGGATGTGATCTTTGGTCGGATGAAAATGGTTTCTTTGAAGCTATTTCCAAGACTGGTGTGACAGGAATATGCGGGTCTGGCATTATCGAAGCGGTAGCCGAATTAAGGCTAGCTGGCCTAATGGATGAAAGCGGCTTGCTTGGATCTCCTGAAGCAACGGGAACAAGTCGGATGATAGCTGATGGTCGTACGTTTTCGTATTTAATCCACGATGGAAGTCAGGAGGGTGGAACAAAAATCACAATAACTCAGAGTGATATCCGTGCAATTCAATTAGCTAAGTCTGCACTGTATGCTGGTTCGAAGCTACTTATGGATGAAATGGGAGTAGACAAAGTTGATAGGGTTGTGCTCGCAGGAGCATTTGGCGCTCATATTTCTAGTAAGCACGCGATGGTGCTTGGAATGATACCCGATGTAGCGCTTACCAAAGTTATTTCTGCAGGTAATGCTGCGGGTACGGGAGCGCGTATTGCGCTGTGTAATATAGCTGCAAGAGCTGAAATCGAAAGAACGGTTGGAAAGATAATTAAAGTAGAAACTGCTATCGAGCCAAAATTCCAAGAACATTTCGTTGCAGCGAATGCAATACCACACAAGACGGACACATTCTGTGAGTTAAGCAAAATTGTAGACCTCCCTGACGTTAAATTTAACACCGGGGCTAATGAGAAAAGTAGGCGCAGACGCAGGCGCAATTGAGCTTTGCTCTTTCCTTTTAGGTAATATCATGAAATAGGGAAGCGCCAAGTGTTCCCTGCCAGAAGGATTGTAATAATGCAGATTCGCGAGGCTCTTACTTTTGATGACGTATTACTTGTTCCGGGTGCATCAAGTGTGTTACCCACCCAAGCCGATACAAAAACATTGGTCACGAAATCTATTTCACTAAATATTCCGTTAATCAGTTCAGCAATGGATACTGTCACGGAGTCTCCCATGGCTATTTCAATGGCCCAGGCGGGTGGCATGGGTGTCATTCATCGTAATCTAAATATTGAAGAGCAAGCGAGAGAGGTTCGTCGTGTAAAGAGATTTGAAAGCGGTGTGGTATTTAATCCAATTACGCTAAAACCAGATCAGACCTTAGCCGATGCCAAAGTATTGCAAGAACGATACAATGTAACGGGTTTTCCCGTGGTTGAAAAAAATGGTCGAGTGCTAGGTATCGTCACTAACCGCGACATGCGCTTTGCAAGTCAAAGTAACACTCCAGTCCGTGCGATGATGTCATCGGAAAATCTTGCTGTGTTATGTGAGCCAGTAGATAGAGATGAAGCAATTAATCTGATGAAGGCCCGCAGGATTGAAAAACTACTTGTCACTGACGAAGATGGAAAACTGACTGGCCTTCTAACGCTAAAAGACACTGAGCAGGCTGTACTTAACCCAACGGCCTGCAAAGATGCTTTGGGCCGACTGCGAGTTGCAGCAGCAACAACCGTTGGAGACTCAGGCTATGAGCGTAGCGAAGCTTTGATTGATGCAGGAGTTGATATGGTTGTTATTGATACTGCCCATGGTCATTCAGAAGGAGTGGCAACCGCTTTAAAGCGTATCAAAAATTTATCCAACTCGATTCAAGTCATTGCAGGTAATGTGGCAACCTCTGAAGCAACAAAAGCATTAATAGATGCGGGAGCTGACGCCGTTAAAGTGGGTATTGGACCCGGATCCATTTGTACAACCCGCATCGTGGCAGGAGTAGGGGTCCCGCAACTTTCTGCTATTATGGATTGCGCCGCTGTGGCAGGCTCAATACCGGTTATCGCTGATGGGGGCATCAAAAATTCAGGGGATTTTGCTAAATCGATAGCTGCTGGAGCTTCCTCTGCTATGGTGGGTAGCATGGTGGCTGGTACGGATGAAAGCCCTGGCGAATTAATTTTATATCAAGGAAGGTCATTTAAATCATATCGAGGTATGGGTTCGATGGGAGCCATGGCACGTGGATCTGCAGACAGATATTTTCAAAAGGATGTAGTCGAAGCCAAATTGGTGCCGGAAGGAATTGAAGGTCAAGTGCCATACAAAGGTTCCGCCAATACCGTTATACATCAGATGGTTGGTGGTCTACGTGCTGCTATGGGTTATACCGGTTGTTCAAATATTGATGAAATGCGCAAAAATTGTGAATTTGTTAAAATAACTGGTTCAGGCCTGAATGAAAGCCATGTTCATGATGTTCAAATTACTCGTGAAAGCCCAAATTACCGGAGTTTGTAAACTATGACTCCAGGAGCGCGCGTTCAAGCGGCCATTGAAATAGTCGATGAATTAATAAATAACCGTTTTCAAGTAGAAAAAACACTTAAAATTTGGGCACGACAAAATCGATACGCCGGTTCTAAAGACCGTGAAGAAATTCGCGATCTAGTATTTGATGCATTACGCAACTTGCGCTCGTACGCTGGAAGTGGTGGTGGTATGAATGGCCGGGCTATAATTAGTGCAAGCCTTTACTTTAAAGGGATTTGCTTAGCGCAAATTTTTACAGGTAAAGGGTATTCACCCGCTCCACTAGAAAATTTTGTATTTCATGATCTGGATAAACTGAAAGATGCCGAAAAGTACGATGTACCAGACTGGCTTTGGCCAATATGGTTGAATGATCTAGGTGAGAAAGCTGAATATTCGGCAATGGTTTTAAAAGAGCGAGCAAATTTATTTTTGCGTGTCAACTTACTAAAGGTAACACGTAAAGAAGCTATTATTTGCTTGGCTGAGCAGGGGATTGATGCTGAAATTCATTCCAAAGTAGAGACCGCACTTATTGTAAAGCGGGGGCAAAAAAGGATTAGGCACTCAAATATATACCAAAGTGGGATGATCGAGCTGCAAGATGCTTCCAGCCAAATGACTGTCTGTGCTTTGCCTCATAATTTATCTGGACCCTTTTTAGATTATTGTGCTGGTGGGGGTGGGAAAGCCTTAGCTCTCGCTGCCAAATTTAAAACTAAAATTATAGCTCATGATGCGGTGAATCGGCGGATGGTTGATATCGCTTCGCGCTCGAGCAGAGCGGGAGCTGAAATTGAAATTGTATCGACAAACAATCTGAAAAATAGGGATTTCGGCTTGGTCCTTGCTGATACTCCATGTTCTGGGAGCGGAACTTGGCGCCGCGATCCTGCTGGAAAATGGTTATTAACAAAAACAGCTCTCATGAACCTAGTTCAGACTCAAAAGGACATCATAAAGCGATCCTCCCAATTCGTACGTGATGGAGGTATTTTAGCTTACGTAACATGTTCTGTTTTAAAGAGCGAAAATTGTGATCAAATTGATGCTTTCCTTTCAAGCAACAAAAATTGGACCGTACAAGATTACAATCAACTTTATCCATCGGACTGTGGTGATGGGTTTTACTACTGCTATTTGCGAAAAAAGTGACTATCCTCAAAAAAATCTACAATTTGGAGGTGTAAATGTTTTCATAGAAATCTTTTTATCCAAAATTGAATTTCGGATTGAGCTTTTAATATCGCTCCATTATGCCAGAAATTCCATAAGCCTTTCGTTTGCTTTCAAGCACATGAGTTGTTTTCTAGTAAACGAGTACGGATCTTTTGAAAACAGATATTCCGTATCAAAATTGCCCCAAATAATATCTACCAATATCTTATCTTGATGTGACAATTTACTCTCCTTTGTACACTTTCTATAACGGAACTCCCTTTAAGTTGTTTAGTTTTCGTTGCTTGTGTCTCCACTTAGCGCAATATTTTCAATTGGAAAAATAACGGAGACCTTCAAACTTTCTTCTCATATGTAAAGCAAGCCATTGTTTTAATGACATAAATTTTGGCCTGATTGTTGCACAACTCTCTGTACAAAAAAATGGAAGTTTAACATGGCTGAAATTAACAATGCTGGACTCAATAATTATGTTGCGCAACAAGCGGCACAGCAATCTCAGTCTCAGATCAATATCGGAGATGATACCCAAAAAAAACGTAATACTGCCGTTGCAGACAAGATTTCACGTGGGGTGATCGTTCAGATAAGCAGGGAAGCAAGGGAGCTCATAAAAGCATCATTAGAAGACACGGACCTTGAGTTTACGCTTTCACAACGAGATTCACAAAACAATCTTCAATCGGCAATAGTGAATGCAAAGTTTCGGCAAAAAGAAGATCTTGAAAAGATAAACCAGAAGTCTGCGGAATTAGCCAACAAGTTGAACGAAGCCTCGTTTGAAAAGAATGTGTTGGCTGCTTAGTTCAAGATCGAAACTTACATCAAATAATCCATCGGATCGATGCTTTCAAATCCCTGGCGGATTTCGAAATGTAGGAAAGAAGGATTCCCTTCTCTAATTTTACCAATTGGTTGACCTCGCTTTACAGCTGCACCTTTGCTTACAATAATATCTCCTATATTAGCATAAACGGTCAATATATTGTCTTCATGCTTAATAACTAAGATTGGCATCTGGTCTGCATCTGTCGTAATAGCAGCTACTACACCATTTTGTGCCGCAACTATGGTGCTACCGGTAGGAGCACTAAGATCTATGCCATCTGTTTTGTTTTTAACAAATTCGCGAATGATTTTACCATTTACTGGATACGCAAACGCGCCACTAGATGGAGTCGCAATCTTTGGCTTATCTTTCTTTGGTTCAGTCTTAGTAACTGGTATGACATCGTCAGGCAAAGGTGCTTTGGCGCTCGGGGGAGCAGGCGTTACGTTTAAAGATTCTGCGTTGGTCTGCAGTTTAGTAGATAAAGTAGTCTTTGGCGCTTCAATGTTTCTTATTGGGATCAAAACATATTGGTCTTCGCGTATTGTAAAGTCGGCATCCAGTGAGTTCCACTCTGCCAAGGAACGAATAGTTACATTATAAAGCCTTGAGATTGTAAAAGCTGTTTCTCCACGCTTCACTTTATGGCGAATTGGTTCAGATTTTTTTAGCTTCTCTTTTTTTGATTGGGAGCCAGTATTTTGAGCATTTTTAATAGCATTTTCTGCTAGTTCGGTGACATTAACCAAGCCATTTTCTGTTTGATCTTCTGTTGGCGCTAGTTTTTCTGGAAGCGCTATAATTTCACCTTGTCGCAATATATCATTCTTATCGATTCCATTGTACTGGCCGAGTAGATCTGCGTCCACGCCTATTCGTGTGGCGAGTTTTTGAAGCGTATCGTCAAATTGGGCAACCGCAACCTGATAATTTGGGTAAGAGATTACACCCCTAGCGTCAGGTCTAGGTCGATCTTCTAGAACACCCTTTACCGCTGCCGAAGTACCATATTCATTTTGCCTCAAATCTAAATCGAAATCAGATGTATCACAGGCCGTTAGACTTAGTGTAGTCAAAATTGTTGAAATACGAAAAGCTTTTTCAAACAAGCCATGCATTCATTCACTCCTCGATGACCATTGCTGAGGAAAATTGGCAGAATAAAATTATTTCCACCTTTCCATTTGCATATTAAACATCTTTTTCCAAACCTTCAACGAGTGGTACAAACCTTACATCTCGAAGGCTCTCGTAATCATAGCCGGATGCGTTTCTTGTAACCTTAATAAGACTTTGAAGAGAGTCTGATTGTCCTACTGGAAGAACCATTGTTCCGCCCACTTTCAATTGCGCCAAAAGAGGTCCTGGGGGATCTTCTGCAGCGGCGGTTAAAATAATTTTGTCGAAAGGCGCTTGATCAGGAAGTCCCATACAACCGTCCGCAAACATACAAATAATATTCGTCAAATTGATTTTTTCAAAAATACGCTTTGCTGAAATTACAAGTTTTTTATAACGTTCTACTGTATATACACGTCTGGCAAGATAGCTCAATATTGCTGTTTGATAGCCAGATCCTGTCCCAATTTCCAGCACTTTATCACGAGAATTCACTCGAAGTGCTTGCGTCATAATCCCGACAATAGAGGGTTGGGAAATTGTTTGCCCGCACTCGATGGGTAACGGCATATCCTGATAAACGCGATCCGCGAAAAGGCCTTTCACGAACAATCCTCTGTCAATTTTTTCCATGGCCGTTAATACTTGCTTATCTGTAATACCACGCGAGCGAAGCCCGAATAAAAATTGCATTTTTTGTTCTGCATCAAAATTCATTCGATAGCTCGCAATTTTTCTAGTACATCATGTGCAGTCAAATCGGCACACATAGGTGTAACTGAAATATAATTATCTATGTTTGCGGCAGCATCACTTCCTTTCGCAGATTTAACCTGTTGATTACTTCCTTGAACAAATAAAAATCTCCGTGTTGTCGGAGAACTTACTGGACAAACAGAAAAGCGTGAACCATTGCGATATCCTTGTGGAGTGGCACTAATTCCATTTACTTCATTTGCAGGGCAGGGAGGAAAATTAACGTTGTAAAAAAGCCGGTAATCGCTTTTAGTTTGAGCCTTCACAGCCAATATTTTGTTAATTACTTCAGCGCCGAAGACTTCGGCAGCTTCAAAAGGGTTTTCAATGTCAAAATTCTTAGGGCCAAGATATTGTGACAGAGCAATCGAATTAAATCCCTGTAATGCTCCTTCCATCGCAGCACCAAGGGTGCCAGAGTAGAGTGCATTTTCGGCTGAATTATTGCCTCGGTTTACCCCAGATAAAATTAAATCTGGAGGATTATCCTTCATTACATAATGTACACCAGCCAGCACGCAGTCAGCAGGGTTGCCCTCTATACTGAAAGTTCGTTCTTTGATTTTTGTGATCATGACTGGTGAAGATAAACTAATGCAATGTCCAACCCCCGATTTTTCTGTTGCAGGTGCTACAACCCATACACTGGAATTATCTTCGGTAAGTTCGCCTGCAATTTTCAAAAGAGAGGTCAAGCCTGGTGCATTAATGCCGTCATCATTGGTAATTAGAATTTTCATTATCTTATCTCCTGCGGCGCCTACTGTCATTAACTGAGGATAAGGCATCGAGCAAGCATTGGAAGTCTAAGTAATAAAGGGATGCAATAAAATCTAATTACAATCGTTAAGATAACAAATAGAACAGAGTTGGCCTTAGAGGTTAAAAAATGGAAATTATACGTTAAGTTAGATCTAGTGTACACAGTGGATTGTTATGAATTATAAGTCGGCTTTTAATAGATTACACCAGTTTAAAAAGAATCCTGTAATGTCAAAAATTGCCCCTTATAAGCCGTTTCCTAAACGTCGGCTTTGGGAACTTGATGTCCTGAGAGGTTTTGCGATTGTTGGGATGATGGTATTTCATTTCACATTTGACTTGACTTATTTTGGGTTTGTGGGTGCTGATACAATCTACAACTCTGGATGGTTGATTTTTCAACAAATTATAGCCGGTGGTTTTATTTTTATTGCGGGTTTAAGCTTTGACTTGTCCCATTCCGAAGGCATAAAATGGCTTCATATAAAAAAACGAATATTAATTTTAGGTTTTAGTGCTGCTTTAGTAAGTATTAGTACACTTATTATGTTTGGAAATTTTTGGGTTAAATTCGGCATCCTACACTGTATATTATCGTGTAGCTTGCTGTCCATATTTTTAGTTCGTTTTTCAAACCTGGGAGTAATCTTAATTATTTTTTTATTTTCTTGTTTGTATTTTTATCTTGCTCCTCCAATTTACGCCCCGCAGATCATTGATTTTATTATACGTACCGTTAACCCGCACTTAAGCGTTGATTACCATCCAATTTTTCCACTGATAATTGTTTTCTTTTCGGGAATTCTTTTATCCCGTCTACATTTTAGGAAAAGATTGTGCCTTCGACTTAGCTATCAACATAATGCATTAAATATCTTTTGGAAGCCATTTATAATAATGGGAAAAAATAGTTTATTAATTTATTTAATTCATCAGCCAATTTTCTTTGGTGCTTTTCTTATTTTTATCTATTTCTGGAAATAACTCTTATTAATAATTAACATAATACTTATTATGCGCCTTTAGGTTAAGTGTAAGTGTAAGTATTAGTCACCCTTTCGGATTTCAACGCAAGAAATAAAATGAGTAAATTTTCATCTTTTAATAGGTCATTATCAAAACGTATTATACGAATTTTTTTATTGCTATATGTCAGCAGCGTAAACTGGGCAGATATTAATAAAGTGATTTTGAGTTATGTCTGGGTCTCATATTCTCTCTAATTGAAGCAAAATGAATTCGCAATTAGAGACAATTAATTTCGAAGGTGCATACTCCACGTTGAGTTATAAATTTATATTCAAATAAACTGAAGGTTGACAACATGCCTAAAGTTTAAATTTCTAGCCTTCAAAAGGGATCTAATTGAAACAAGTTACTCAGGAGTAGATCAACTGAAATATTGCACTATGTCCCCTTTAGACTGGGATCTGATAAAACAAGATATGAAGAAGGATATTCATTGTCTCTAAAACCTGCCATATCCACAAATGTTGCCGCACCCAAGCTCGAAGGAGCTGGAGTACATCTTTATCGGGCTTTTGGGCTTACTGAACCAGAAACCTTTGATCCTTTTTTACTGTTCGACGATTTTCGCAATGACGATCCTAAACATTATCAAGATGGCTTTCCTTGGCACCCACATAGGGGAATTGAGACGGTCACATATGTGCTGGAAGGCACTGTCCAGCATACAGATAGTTTAGGTAATAGTGGGAGCCTTAATGCCGGTGACATTCAATGGATGACAGCCGGATCGGGTATCATGCATCAAGAGATGCCTTCAGGAAATTTAATGGGTAAGATGCATGGATTTCAGCTCTGGGCTAATTTACCTGCAAGCCTAAAAATGACTACACCTCGTTATCAGGATGTGGAAGCGAGAGAGGTTCCGGTAGTTATTGACGATGACGGCACACGTCTCAAAGTTATTACCGGCTCATTTTGGGGTAAGACTGGCCCTGTTAACGGTATAGCTGCCGACCCTCTTTATTTAGACGTCTTTGTACCAGCTTGCCGAAGAAAAATATTTAAAGTCAATACATATCGGAACACATTCGCTTATATTTTTGAAGGTACTGGTTCTTTCGCCGATGCCTCTGACCCCCAAGGAGTTCTGCTCGAAAAAGAATTCAAGGGAAAAGAGCTCAATCTCCGCGATCTGTCTGGCAACCGTACTTTGGTGCGGTTTGGCACCGGCGATGAAATAGTGGTTCAAGCGGGTGATAATGGAATCCGCTTTCTCCTCGTTTCAGGAACACCTATTCAGGAGCCTGTCGCCTGGCATGGACCTATTGTAATGAACACTCGAGCAGAACTAGTTCAAGCCTTCGATGAATTAAGTGACGGTAGCTTCATTCGTCCTCAAGGCGATTAAATAAGAAAATGCCTCAAAGTAAAAGAAAGTAGGCACAATAAGGGATTATTACAGAACGGCAAGTGGGTTGACCATTGGTACGATACTGAAACGAATGGTGGGCAGTTTCTTCGCACTGATAGTCAATTTAGAAATTGGGTTACCCCAGACGGTTCCGCCGGTCCTAGTGGGTATGGTGGCTTTAAAGTTGAGGCGGGCCGATATCATCTTTATGTGTTCCTTGCCTGCCCTTGGGCGTACAGGACCTTAAATTTTTCATCGGCTTAAAGGGCTTGAGGATGTTTTAGGTTTATCTGTAGTGCATTGGTTAATGCTGGACAAGGCTGGACTTTCGATGAAGGAACCGGTGTTGTTCCAGATATAATAAATGATGCTACTAGGATGCATCAAATATATACCGCAGCAGATCCGGAATATTCCAGTCGCGTAACTGTAACTGTTTTATGGGACAAAGATCGAGGAACGATTGTCTCCAACGAGAGTTCTGAAATTATACGCATGCTAAATTCAGCCTTTGACAGAATTGGTGCAAAAAAAGGAGATTACTATCCAGAAGCGCATCGTAACGAAATCAACGCCGTAAATGAACGCATCTATCACATATTAAATAACGGTGTTTATAAGGCTGGTTTTGCTACTTCGCAAAAAGCATACGAAAAAGCAATAATACCACATTTCGAAACATTAGACTGGCTAGAAGAAATTTTGAACGTTTAACCGTATTAAGTTGGTGACACAATTACGGAGTCAGATTGGCGTTTATTCACAACCTTAGTGCGATTTGATTCAGTCTATGTGGACCATTTTAAGTGTAATTTGCGATGTATAATTGACTACCCTGCCCTAACTAAATATCTAAACCGATTATTAAAACTTTTTGACATCGCAGATACTATCGATATGAAATATATAAAACGACACTATTACGAAAGTCATCTAATACTTAACCCATCAGGCTTAGTCCCAGTAGGGCCGGAAAATTTATTTCCTTTGGGCTGTTAAACGCGTCAAAAGATAATTTTACGTTCTGTAAAAACGTAGTGTAATTTGCGAGCAATCTGCTAACGTTGATAAAAAGGTGTTAAGATGGAAGACAACATTGCCGCAAATTGGGACAGTGACGGCGGAAATTGCGTAGAACGTGTGTGGTTCGCATAAATTTTTAACAAATCCGCGTGAAAGTAACGGTCCCTCTGCTCTGGGGCTAATTTCCCGGATATATAATTAAAAATTTACATGTTTTTTGTTCTTTTTTCTTTTACTTATTGCGCTCAACGCCGGTTTTATACCGGCTGCTTTATTAAGGTATTGCAATATGTTAGCATCTTTAGAACACATTATGTCCTCTTTGAGCGACCGTTCTTTATAGCCACGCTGAGATAGGCGCGGCTTGTGCCATGCGGGTTATCGTAAATATCCAGAATGAACTGCTTCTGGAATTTCATCAACTTTATTGGCTGGCCGACTTATGCGCCTTCTGGTATTTTGGAGTACGCCTCAATGGCTGCGCAGACTTTTTGGCCTCGCGTCATTTATATGTTATCCATTCTTGGCAAAAAGGAGAAATGATTGTGTATATGACTATTACTGATTGGCAGACGGAAATGCCCGCAACGCCTGAACAATTTGCGGCAGATGTAGGAGT
>MDTB01141826.1_pt1 | contig 26219 bp, 13 predicted proteins | sample 811161 | NCBI WGS metagenome assembly MDTB01 (sample SAMN05326650, study PRJNA326480) | marine metagenome | isolation source: seawater | place: Mediterranean Sea | collected 2009 | reverse complement strand
ACCCACGCATCTCCATCTACGAACCAACTTAAGGGCTCTAAAATTACAAAATCACCATCTTCCCAAGGATGGACAGGCTTCCACTTGGAACCAAATTCTGGTGGCATTAACTCTGATGGATTTTCCTGATAAGAAAGAACGACCTCTTTCGCTTCCCATGCAGATTTATGGTAGATAACTTGCTCTCCTTGCTGGTATATCTTTGTTTTATCCCACGGACTTATTGCGCCACCTCCTACAATGTTAAGCTTATAGTCAACATTTAAATCAAATGTATAATTATTTTGGTTGACAACTGAACCATCAGATTTAAGTCTAATATCGGTTGAATCCAATGTGAAAGATATTGTCTCTGACCTCTGCCAGAAACAGTCACCTGCCCCATCACCCTCTTCACGTGTTCCGTTAACCCCATTGTCCGTCAGATAAACACCCACCTTCTTTCCAGTCGTCAAGTTTGTTACATTGAAAGGAATTGGAGTCATAAAAAAGCACTTTGACCCAGAGCCTGACTTTTCTTCTGTCCATCCACATCCAAATGAAGTTGCGGCATTGCATTCTGACTCTTCTGTATAAACCTGACAATCATCATGGCAGGATGAAGTATTATTCCAAACAGCGAAAGAAGTATCTGAGTTTGTGGCAAATTCAATCTTATAGCTATAGGAAGGTCTGCTATAAAACATATTTGAATAACTAAGATCAACTGAAATGCCCCAGTCTCTAAAATAAAAACCATTGCCATCAAGCTCTTGACCATTTTTGCTGAAAGCTTGATATCCTTTCATCAAAACCTCTTTATTTTCAAGCAAATTGATATCCTTAACATTGTTTAGAAAATTAAGCCTGATACCATCAAATGAATCTGTCCAGCTATTTTTATATCCAGATTCAAAAAGATATTTTATCGGAAAATTACGAACTATATAATTTGGAATAGAAATTACAGCTTCACTCTCATCTATATAGCTTGCACCAGGAAGGGCTAAAGAATCTTGAACGGAGCCTGAAGGAAGATCGCCTGCATTAAACTGAATAACATCTGACGCCTTATAGCTTAGAGTATCTTCCACCTCATATATAAATATTTTAGGGCTAAAAGATGCATAGTTTTCAAATAAATCATAGCTAGTTCCATCCTCACTCGTATACTCAGCATCAATCTCAATTAGATAAAGTTTATCTGACAAGTCATCCTCATTAATAAATCTAAAGTATGATCCACCGTTACCAACAACCTCCGAGTTAGACTTTTCTGAAATAAATATACTATCAGCAGGCTGCTCACCAGCAAATCCAAAGTTGACAACATTGGTTGCAGGTGTACCGGGAATAATTGAAACCAAGTTTGGAAACATCTTTATCCACTTTGAGCTTACCTCAGGAGCCTGACCTAAAACATCCCCACTGTTATCGTAATAGTAAATCACATTATCCCTGCTAACAACAACCTTATCCGCTTCGATCTGATCATAGTCTTTTGCGCTGCTCCATTCTGTAAAAGCTGGAGAAATAAATTGCCAAAGACAAGTATACTCCAATGAAGGTTCGTGACCTTTTGAAGTAGGCTGAACCGCAAACCACAGTGAGTCATTATGTACCACACCACTTTCAAGGCTGTATGGTATTGAAGAGCTCCATTGGGTAAACATATCTGCAAAATAACCTTTGATGCTCTCTCTAGATGGGAACGATGCATAGCACTCATTTCCAGCGCCTGAGCACGCTTCATATACGGGGAAAATTCCACCTTGAGGTCCGTAAAAACGATCAGGGTTGGAGGATGGCCATGCAAGAGTGTCAACATAGTAGTCATAACCTTCAAGAAGCTTGTAGCCAACTGAATAACCCTGAATTCCTGTATCATAGGCTGTTATAGAGTATAGATACTCTACACCATCAACAATTGAACTGTCTACGTAGGTATACTCAAGACCTGAATCCGATCCAATGCTGATCCATGGCGCAAGAGGGTCAGGACCGCGGAAAGATCTGTTTCTTGTAGATTGGCATTCAACTGCATCCGATTCAAAGTCAAATTTTTCAACACAGTGCAGACTATCTTCCGCTTGAGATAAATCATATTCCTTAATTGAGGGCCATGCCACATCAACCAGTCCATCTCTTATAATGTCATCCGAATCTCCCCATGTTCTTCCACCATCATCGCTTCTATAGATTCTATAACCCTCAAAGTCAGAGTATGAAGTAAAGGAATCTAGAGATTTTTCTGATGGATCGGAGTCCCAATTTAGAACAACAACACCCTGACTGGACGTAACATCTAGCTTGGGGCTATCAGGAGAAGAAGGCCTGTCTTTAAAAACCTCAATAGTCAACGTCTCTTGCGATGAAGACAGTAAACCGGGATCTGTAACTACGAGATTAAATTTATAATCAATATCATTGCCTGTAACTGGAATAGAAAAAACTGGGTTTGGTACATCTAAAGCACTCAATAAACTTCCGGCTTCAGGGTTGCTAGTATGCGCTGACCATTCGTAATTAAGAGCATCCATGTTTACATCAAACGAACCCGAACTTAGAAGTTGAACCTCAGACCCCTCAACTGCGCTTATATTGACAACCTTGGCATATGGCTTAAAGTTGCCTACAACATCAACAGTGAAAGTTTCAGTTGTGACATTACTGCCCCCAATCTCAGAAACCTTAACCTCAATATCAATAGACCCGTCTGCTAAATTATCATCAGCAATAAAAGCAACCAACGAGTCATTTGATAAATAGCCATCAACAAATTTCAACCCTTCATAGCCACATACACCTGAGCTCCATGTACAGCTTGCACTGGATGCCAAGCAGCCATCCTGGCTTGAGTATTCATTGCAAAGGTATGGCTGCCATGAATACGCTAAATTATCTTGGTTTGCATCAACAGAACTCCCAACATTAAGCTTAAACAGCCTTCCCTCAAACACCTGCAAACCAGCAAGCTCAACAGAACTTGACTCCATCTCTACATTGACAGTGTCTCTTAAAAAGGTGTTGCTTATTATTGGTGCCTGATTTTCTCTTACCGTAAAATTTAAAGTAAAAGGATCAGATTCTGCCGTTCCATCATTCACAATAAGCTGTATCGAATGATTTCCAACTGCATCAGATGAAACAGAAAATTTAGGAGATGCAATTGAGTCATCTGAAATCGTTATCTCCTCCGTTGAAGAGGACCACTTATAAGTAATAACATCACCTGTATTTATATCAGAGGACAGGCTTCCATCTATATCGTACTGATCGACTCTAAAGTCTACTATGTTCTCCAGTGTATCAGCAGCCTCTGTTGTGATATCAGGATAAAGTAAATCTGAGATGTAGGCTACAGGCTTTTGATTTGGCAAAACACTAAAGTTTAGACCAACTGAGCTGATCTTACCACCTTGATCTGCAACGGTTAATGTTGCCGTGTAGCTTGTTTCCACTTCAACTAAAGGAGCGACAAAGCTAGGCATTGAACTTGAGTCGTCAGACAGAGTAATTCCGCTTGGAGTGATAGACCAAGAATACATTAAATCCCCAACATTGGTATTATCGTATGAACCACTACCATCAAGAGTATACTGCCTCCCATTGTACAGCTTATTTTCAATGCTAGTGACTGTCAGGCCTGGAGTGACAACTATCTCCTCTGACACAATAGAGGTGACAGCTGAAACTGGCTCTTGGTTATTCAAAACCTCAACCATTGCCACATCTGAATTGGAAAGCGAACCATCGCTTACCGTCAAAGTAACATCAAAGGTTGTAGAATTATTCCAAGTATTACCTGTGCTATTATCAGGATTCTGACAAGAATCTATAACGTAAGTATTGGAAGAGCCGCAAAGACACTCATCAAGATTATCATAAGAATTATCTGAACAAACACCTGGGTTTGGATTGGGCACTAAATACTGACCCTCTTGGCTGTTATCAACAATAAAAGTTCCGCTATCTGATGTCCACAAGTATGTAATATCGTCCAAATCAGGGTCAACAGATCCAGATCCATCTAAACCGATAGTCGCACCATCATAGGTGGTAATTTTATTTCCCGCATGAGAAAACGGAGCTCTGTTAACAGATACTGTGGCGCTAACATTTGGCTCAATAGTAATAAACGGGCTGGAGTGTAGCTGATTCAGCGATGTCAAGGTAAAGCTATCTTGTGACAGCATATCAACCTCATCCCCAATAAACTGGCCATACAGAAAAACACCAAGCTTCAGTTTGATATCCCCAAGATCATTTCCCTCTAAAATTGAACTGTTCCAGCTTATTTCTATTTCTTCACCATCACCCTCTTTGTCAAATGGAAATAAAACGCTAAAATAAATATCCAAAGGAGAGCTGTCAGATGCATTTAAAATATTTGTCTTGTAGTAAGTACTTGACTCAAGGCTATTTCTCATTGAGATGTAAAATATATCATCAGAAGGAGGGCTGACTGACAGAACATCAAGATCATCTTGCTCAGCTGAAGAGGACGGGTTAAAACCTGCAATTAAATGTTGAATTTCATCAACGGCCCAGGAGCCACTGCAGCTGGCAGATTCGCAGCTTGACCTGGAATCGCATGTAGTCCAAGCGCCGCCTCCATTTTCACATTCAGATACAGTTAAAGATGAGCTATCACTACAGCTGCTTTCTACTGAGCATGAGCCCGTAGCGGCCTGCAAGTGGAAGGTATAATCGGCATTTGCAAGCAGAGCAGACATTAAAAAGAAAGAAACCATAAGTAGCCTGCAAGGTCTCAACTTACCAGCTCCTCAAATGAATAGTACTTTTTAATGGGACTTAAAACTTTCCATCTACAGCTTAGGCCCTTTGGAAACACAACATAATCATCTTTCTCAATAATTACCTTTTGGGTTTCACTTGTAATCTCTGCTTTTCCGCTAACAATATAGCAGAACTCTTGATCCTCATACTTCCAATCAAAATCTGAAACTTCGCACTCCCAAACATTCCAAGAATGAAACTCATCCTTGCAATCTAATTTTTCTACCTTTATCTTCACTTCTTGAACCTATAGCTTAAACCGACTTGATGAGTAGACTCAAGTACATCAAAGTTTGAATATGCATAATCAACTGAATAGTTTTTCCAGTTCATTCCAAATCCAAAGCTTCCTCTGGCCGTGTCATGCAACTTCATACCGAGCAAATTGCCCACTAAAGGTATTTGATGCATGCCCATTCTTACAAAAAACTGATTCTTATATGAAATTTCAATACCTGTTTTACCAATAGGGTCGTAATCCATAGGGTCGGACATATCAAACGCCAAAACCATTGAGATATCATCCTGACCTATAGAACTAAAAGGAATATCCCACATTACCCCAACATTAAACGTCAAAGGAAGTAAAAATGAAGAAGTAATTTTCTCCAAACTTCCACTTGGGGAAATAGTATCAGGAACAGCAACTTTCAAACCATCGCCTTTATATTGTACCTCTGTCCCAAAGTTGGTAACTGACATACCCAGAACAGTACCTGCAATGCCCGTTTCAAAATTTGAACCTATATCAAAAGCAATTGTACTCATATAAACAGTATGTACATCTTCATAAATAAACTTAAGATTGTATCCTATTTTCAAGCGATCCGTCACAATATTGGCATAGTTTGCTCTCAAACAATAGTTTGCAACATTAAATACGCTGCCAGTGCCATCAGGCTCCTGCTCAGTAGTTATTTCCATGTCACCTGAGTTTAAATAAAAAAGATGCAGCCCCATAAAATCTGTAGGGCTTATCATCATTGAATATCCTAAAACATTATGAGAAACTCCTGCTAAATACCAAGATTTAGAATAAAATGCTTCCGGATTTTTAATAAATGCTGCATTTGCAGGATTATAAGGAATTGCAGATACGCCTCTTCCCGCTGCAACATGCGCACCTGACATTGCAATCGCTCTAGTTCCTGTTTCAAGTTTCAGCCAATTACCAGCTGAGGTGGCAACCTTGTTTACCTCATCTGGCGTTGATCTGTATTGACCTAAGGCCAGAGAAAGAATGGTTAATATATATACAAGTCCTCTCATCATCTAACAATCGCAAATTTACCAATATGTTTTTCACCGGAGCCAGTAGCCACAGTATAAAGATACAATCCAGGAGCGACCTCTTGATTATTGATCGTCCTCAGATCCCACTGTGCATCACCATAGCTTTCGTCTTCATGCTTAATAGCAAAAACCTTCTCACCGCTGATAGTATAAATCGTTATTGTGCATTCGGATGGAAGATTCGTAAATCTTATAATTTTACTCCACCTTGACTCAGTAAAATTAGACCTTACAATGTACGGATTAGGGACAACCTTTATTCTATCTAAAGAGCCAGAATTAGAGGGCTTATTACCAGGAGAAACAGTTACAAAATTAGGATCAAAAACAGTTGTACCTTTTCCATTTTCTATACTCGGAAATTCTCCAAGCTTTTGCCAATCAAGAGGATCTGCAATATATGTAAGCTCTTGATCGCAACCAGCAGATCCTTCAATAGGAACGCAGTCTTCAATGGCAGACCTAATGCCAATATCATATGCTGTAACTGAATAGGAGTACTCAATACCATCCGTAACAGTTGAATCAATATATGCATATGTAAAGCCCTGATCTACAAGGTCATATAAATATTTATTGTAAAGCTTGTTTTTTGAATAATAACAAACAGAATTACTGCCATCCCAGGCACAATCCTCTACCAAAGCATTGCAACTTAACTCATTAACTTCAGACTCTATAAGATCATTGCAATAATTAAGTGACATCCAATCGCCAGCATTGTTTTCGCAGCTAGTCTTATTGTTGCAGTCTACCCATATTTGACCGCTCTGCTCGCATGCACCCTTAGAGTTGTAGTTTCTATTCTGGTTACTGTCCATACAAAAACTAGCTACGCTACAGTGGCCAATCACATTTTCTATTTTTATATCATCAAAACCTGTATTGCTCCCAAGATCGAACCATGGAGCTGCTGGATCAATGCCAGAAATTGAATAATTTCTTTTTAGCTCATCAACGCAAGTATCATCTTGACCGTCACCGTCAGTGTCTTCCCAGCCTAAAACGCAGTGCTCTTTGTCATCTTCTTCTGACAGATCGTACTGTGCCTGAGGAAACCAACCTACAGGATTTCCCTCAAATTTAATTTGATCTCCCCAAGTCAATCCTCCATCATTACTTCTATAAATTTTAAACCCTTCAAAGTCTGAGTAACCTGTAACAACATCTCTAGATTTGACAGAGGCGTCCGTCCAAAACAAAGCAACCTTCTCATGGAATGGTTCAGCATAAACAAGAGGGGTAGTTGGAGGCTTAAAGGTTTGATAATTTGCATCATAAACTATCTGGGCAAATTTAGCGTTATTAATTAAATCTGTTTTGTTTGAACCAAAAATAATTGTAAATGAGAAAGGTACAGACTCTCCAACAGCAAGGTCAAATGGACCTGAAGACATCTCCATAACGCAATCAAGGCCTTCCTCGCCTTGCAAGAATACTGGCTCAAGTCTTAAACCTTCATAGGAGTCGAAATGTGGATTAAATCCAGCAGGGTCAGTATGATCATCAACTGTAGGGTCTTCAGTATGAAAATACCATGATTTCTCATTTGCTGTCAAGTTCGTCGTATCTCCAGCCATGACCTTGTAGTTAATTTCTTCCTTATTTAAAGCCTGAGCTCTTCCGGTCTGCCCAGCGCAACAGTTTGTATTTGATTCAGCATTTACAACTCCTGGCCTGTTATACCAATCAAACCAATGCCAATCAGTCATCTTAAGAGGTTCGCCTATAAAAACATCGGTGATACCATCTTGATTTAAGTCTACATCTTCAGTGGCCAATGGAGAGTCAAGAAGCTGAACGGCGACAATACCAAAATCAGTACCTATTTGAACCTCCTGGTCCATTGAAAAACCTCTAATTCCATTACTATTTCCATCAAAATCTCCTATCATTGCCATACTTACTCTCAGCGAATCTCCAAGATGCTCAAACTTAAAGTCTTCATAATCCATAAAGTCATCGGCATTTGAATGAACGCCAGTATTCCCAAGGATGTCCGCAGACAAAACATCAGCATCCATATAAAAACCTAAGTATATACCACTATAATCAAAACCCCTCCCATTGTTAATAAGGGTCCCATCTGGAAGTACTATGCCTCTGCATTCCTCTGGATCTGGGCAATCAGGACTATCGCTCCAGTTGCCGCTTTCGTTTCTAACTCTAACCGTCACAAACATTATATCCTCTGCCATTGAAACGCTATATGAATGAGCCATTGCTTCTACCTTTAAGCCAAGTGGATATCCAGTCTGCTGATATTCATTGTCAACAACTTGATTCCCTCTGTGGGCCCATCTATCATCAAATGCCATGTAAACATCTGTATCTGAAATATGCCTCTTATCTGCAGATTCAACCCAGCAGTCATCATCACTTCTATCGCCGGAACAGCCTGATATATTTAAATCTGACCACAACTCAGGACTATCGCCTACATAGTCTAAAGCATACCAGCCGGGCCAATCAGGCTCACTGTTTCCTGTTTCAAAATTATATTTTATAGGCCATGTTTCTTTGTAATTACTATGAGCAAGAAGAGGGTACGTATCATCTTCATCTGTAACCAATGAAGTCCCAAGTTTTGTAGTGCCAAAAAGATCTCCTGCTTGGTTCTCCAAGTTATGCCCTAAAACTCTTGATTTAGTTGAGGCTTGCCAGTCTGTGTTCCAATTGTTAGCAGCATATGTAAACCAAGATTCTTGTGATGTATACCCATAATAGCTATACTGATCATCATATGTCCACTCTTGTAGATCTTGGCCGTACTCATAAAGATCGTATGTATCCAAATCCTTTCTTTGAGCTAGCGCAGGTCTAGTAGCCCATGGATATGCAAAACCAATACGGGACGATGAAAGGTTTGGGCTTTTTGAGTTTGAAAGGGTGGGCTCAACACTTACAAAAACTATTCTATCCGCAGAGTTAATCCCCCATTGTTTTGACTTAGTTATATCTGAAACAGTGCCATTTTTATTAGCTGTTGATATACCGTTGACTGCCTCATTCTCATTGTAAATAAAAACATTTCTTTGTCCGTAGCAATCCACTCCATCAGAATCATCAAGCTGATCACACCAAAACTTACTTTCATCAATATTATCTGTTAATGGATCATCAACAGCCAGGGGTACATGTTCACCAATAATAGCTCTATCATTCTCGTTTTCAAAAACGATTGTTGAAAATTTATCGGTACCATCAGTCCATGCATCAAAAGCATCATATGAGCAGTAGATTTTAATATCTTCATCTATTGAGGTTTCAGATTCCTCAGTACAGTCCTCCCAAAAGAAGTCTGATGAGTAGCGAACACCAGGAGCGCCAGCTATCATGCCTACATGGGGGAGGTAGGTGAATTCACCCCAAAGGCCTGCTGGGTGGTAATCCCATGTAATAAAGTTTCCATAATTCAAAATTGCAGCTTTAACCTTGCCCTTAAGAAGATAGCCTTTTGCCCTATCTAGAAGTGGATTGTTTGGTGGAGTAAAATCACCAACCTTGCTCAACTCCTTTGCATTGGAATTGTAGTTGTATTCATCCTTTGGTAAATCTGAACCTTCATCCTGTCTTTTTTCTGCGTTAAAGGAAACTGCAATCAATAAAAATATATATAAAATTTTACTCATTATTTAAAGTCCATTTGTATAAAAAAGTTTATCTCCCTTGGAGTTGAAACTCTCCAGGGCATGTCATAGTAAGATCCCGAAACGCTACCTTCGTTTGTTGGCAAATCTATTTCATCTGTATAGTAAGTACCGGGGTCGTATGCATCTCCAGTAATAGGCCAGACAGCTAAATGGTTATCCGTGCTGTAAAGATTTAGCACATTAAGACCAAGTGAAACTGAAAAATCTTTGTAGGCAACAGCTTTAGAAAGCGAAATGTTGATCTTTTTATATGCCTCAGATCTCTTTCCATACAGATTATAAGGGTCTTCCTTCCACTTGTTCCCATCTTCTATGTAAGGTGTATAAGGAAATCCAGATTGATAAAAACCTGTCAGGCCCCAAACGGCATTAATAAATGGTATTGGACCATAAAGAGAAACTGTCAAGTCATGAGTACGATCAAATGGCATAGTGTACTCTTGAGCAGGAGCATCAACATATACGGAAGATGCTTGTACTTGGTCTCCATTTGCTTTAGCAGACATCAGGGTGTACTGAACAACAGTATTAACCAAAAGCCCTCTGTTTTGTATTGTAAAATCTAACCCATTAGCTCTGCCAAAGTCTCCGTTTGATGCTACCTGGTAGTCATAAATTCCACTTCTATAAAACCTTGAAGTTACAAGTTGGTCCATATCTTTCACCCACGCTCCAACTTGAAAACCCCAATGATTTCCAACTTTAAAGTTAAAAGCAAATTCATAAGACTTAGTTCTCTGCGAAGACATTGAAGCATTCCCAACCAAACCATCAGCCTGCTCAAATAGCTCTTCAGGATCTTCTTGTCTATTAGTATTTCTATAAACATTCTCATAAATAGGTGTTTGGTAGTAAACACCGTAGTTGAATGTAAATGTTGCATCATCTGTTATAACGTGGCTAATACCAATTCTAGGGCTTATTCTATACTGCCAGTCGGAATCAACGAAGAAAACTTTAGACTTTGGCATGCCAAACTGATCGCTTGTCTCTTCTCCGCTATCTACATAAACCTCACCATCATTCCACTGCCCAATTCCTAGAGAGCTATAGTCGTCTGCATCTGAAATATAATTTACCCCATCAACACCAAACTGATCTGGATTCCAACCTGGCATACCTTCACACACTGTTGACCCTTCATAGGTATAGCAGTCAGTAAACTCCTCACCAAAATCATACTGGCCATTGCCATTAGCTTCATAACTTCCGGTACCCTCAGACCCATCAGAATCAACACCGGTATAGCCAATATCGCCAGGACAAAGCTTATCCCTTCCACAGTCAGACCAAAACCAAGGTCTCTCAGCCGAAAGCACCGCAACATCTTCGTTTCCTGCAACGAAAGGCTCAGACCATAGCTTGGTATTGTAATTAACAATGTCAATCCTAGCACCTGCATTGATAACCATCCATGGCACTTCAAATGTGTTTTGAAGGTAGCCTGAAATTTCTATAGGCTCAACATAGTTATCCCACTGTCCATTGCCATTAAAGTCATCAAAACTTTCACCTTCATCCCACTGCCCGTTTCCTTCACCAAAATCTGAAACACCTTCATCGCTATCTATTGCCAAAACCCCATCGACCCCATAGTCATCCCACTGCTCTGCAAATCTTTGCCTAACAGCAGAAACTCCATCCCATGCATTTTTAACTTCATAGAAATTGAGCTTATGAGATTTTAAATCTATACCAGTTCTAATTTTCCATTCATTTGTAAGTTGAGATGTTAAGTCAAATCTAACTTCATTGGTAATAGCTGAAGAAGTGCTATAAAAGACATCGTGCCCTCCAAAAGCTCTTCCTTCAGCCCAAGTTCCCCTTCCAAAGCCAGATTCAGTCAAAAAATAAAGCGAATCAGGATCAAATACAGATGATTCATCTGATGCTGCATTATAAGGATCTGTATTTCTATCTATATAGTACTTTGACTCATCGTAAAAATCTTCAAAATCAACGTACATCTCTGGTGTTACCCAATAGCTTCCATCCCTGTAGTAGCATCCGTCAACTAAAGATGGTCCATTCCATTTTAAGTCACCATTTGCATCTTCCCAGGGCTCGCCTTCATCCCATACACCGTTATAATTTCTATCAGTCCACTGTTCTGCTACATCCCAATTATAGTTGCCAGGCTCAGCACCATAATACCATCCACTTGCATAATAATTTGGACCTAGGCCATCCCTATTTGTGTATCTAATTGAATCTCCATTTTCTGAATATATGTATGGAACGACATCTGCGTTGTAGGGATCTGAAAGCCCTGAAGAGCCAAATGGAGAATTATCCATCTCTCCCGCTGCATGCTTCCATTCAAACCAATCTGGATACCCATCGCTATCACTATCCTGCCATCTGCTTCCAATAAACTGATCTTGTGTGAACGTTGAAGCTCTAAGTGTGTAGAACGTAGACTGAGTTAAGGAGTGGTTTACTTCAAATGCGTATCTGTACGTATCTCTAAAAATTTCATTTTGGCCTTCATCCCAATACAGATAGCGGCCTGAGTAATTAAAGGCCTTTCTGTGGTTTTCAACTTGCCAGTAAGACAAATTAACTCTCAACTTATCAGTTATATCATATGTCAAGTTCCCAAAAACATCCCATGTTTTATCAAATCCAAAACCTCTAAACCCTGACTCATCATCCCAAGGCCAAACCATTGCAGACCTGTTATTGTCATTATTAGGATCACCTTCCTTATAGTATAGATCGTCAAATTTAAATACTGCGTAATTATCCCTGGTTGTATGTTGGCCTGAAAACCAATACTTCAAACCAACGATAGGTAAAGTACCTCCAAAGCCAAGATTGAAATCGTTATAACCTCTAAGCTCATCAAACTCATTTCCTAACGCAGCACCTACAGAACTTGATTCATATTTAAGCTTGTACTTGAAATCTTTACCGCCTTTCATTGTATGGTAATTTGAAACTGCTGACATTGCATCGCCATATTCAGAGTTGAAACCGCCTGGCTGAAAGTCGAATTCTTTTATAGCGAAAATATTCAACCTTGTTCCACTCCCTATGCCTCCAAATATAGGGTTTCTAATATACATACCATCAATCATGTACGCAATTTCACCTGTTCTTCCTCCTCTAACGTGAACCTCTTGAAGGCCTCTCTCTTCAGCGTCTGGCACTCCTCCCTGTTGACCGCTTTCCATCTTGACAACCCCTGATTGCAAATCATACAATTCAGTTACATCTCTTATTGGGAGCGCTTCAATTGCTTCGCTTCCCATTGTAATTTTTTTTGAAGTTGAGCCTTTTTCAACCAACTCTTTCTCTCCAGTAACATAGATAACGTCACCCTCTAATGCTGCAACAGGCAATTCTGCATTAAGCCATTTTGTTTGATCCATAACGACATTAACGTCTTTAACAACTTTTGTTTTATAGCCGATCATTGAAATAGTTACATCATAGGTTCCAACCTGAACATTTAAAAGAATATAATTTCCATCTATATCGCACATCGTACCTATTGAGGTCCCCTGAATAAAGACTTGAGCACCCGGAAGGGCATCTCCTTTCTCATCGATAATCTTACCCCTGATAGTGCCGTCCGTACCAGCAAATGATAACGTAACTAAAAATATTAAGGGTATAATTTTTAAATATTTCTTCATATTAGTTTATAGGCTGAACACCTATTGTCCTGACCTTAATATAGGGATCATTGTCATAATTAACAGCATCTTCTATTTCATCTAAAGAAATTTTTCTAGAATTTGACATCAAAGACCTTAGAATACCGCTTTCTTCGCTGGAAGATTGAGACGACCTTATAAGGTCCCACCTTGAAAACTCTTCAGAGCTAAACTCCGATGAGCTACTTGCTGCCTGCCCCCATCCAAAGCTTACTTCATCCCTTATTATACCAACATCTTTAGCTAAATACATTTTGTGCTGTTGGATATATTTGATTCCAGGGCCTAAAAGCGTCATTTTGACCGTTTTCTTTACCAGAAAAATATCACTGTAAGTCACGGGACTGCCTTCATCGCCAGGTAAGGCATCTTGCTGGATAGAGGGGACGTCTAGCGATTCTATGTGCTCTACTTCATATATTTCTTCTACTTCATAAATACCAACATCAGTTGTGTCGTTTTTGATACTATACACGTACTCACCATCTCTTATCATGCCGTTACTACTATAGATGAAAGTTTCATCAGAAGGTAAATCTTGAACCCAAAAACCATCATCTGATGTTCCTTGCTCATTATCCGAGCCAACTATATCAAGGTAAGCGCTGTAATACCCATCCGGTAAAAAATAAGCAGGATGAACTAGCTTCACAACCTCTGAATCTGAGATTTTAAAAAGATTGTATGCATATTCATTTACAAGGAGCCCTGCATTGGCAGGGTCTGTAGACTGGCTTTTGACCTTGGTTATATTATACTCTCCATCAACTGAAGTTCCCATGTTTTCTATAACTTTGTTGGAATAGATTGTAAAGATTGTGTCTATATCAGGTTTTAAAACTTCTTTTACATCGTATGAAGTAATTTCACTTATGAGGTTTTCATTGGTATGGTAATTAGGTCCAACTTTTTCATCAAAGAAATCTCCAAGTCCAAAGAAATTTTTAACCACAGGGTTATCTCGATCTGTGTAGTCTACGATGATATTATCAGGGATCTGAGACACCTGGAATAAACCTTCACATGAAAATGCAATAATGAAATTTGCATTTACTGCATTTTGCCCATCTGAATTAATCTTATTTCCATCAACATCAAAACAATCCCAAGTGCCATTGGCCTCTCCTTGGTCGCCATCATCTCCTTCATCTACACAGAGGTTGTCAAAGCCGCAATCATGAAATTTTTCATCATCATCCCATCTTCCATTAGGAAGATCACAAAAATAACCAATATCATCTGGAGTGCACGCACCCTTTATGCATTCAAGTTCATCTACAGAGCATTCGCTGCCTGAACAGTCAGGACAGTCGGTTTCGCAGTCAGAGGACAAGCATTCGACCTCACTATCGTATCTAACCTCTGCATCATCAGGCCCGCCATCAATCTTCAAATCATTGCAATTTCTATTTAAGTACGGCTCAATACCATCCCAAGATTCAGAACCATTCTCATCATAGTATGGCTCAGCAGGATCATAAACTCCATTACCTATGTCTAAGTACCAAACTGTTTCCTCAAGGCCAGATGCCGGATCTACAACCCCTTTCCAGCTAGAGGCACCATCTACAGTTGATGCGACAACTTCTTCTTTCTCATCCCATATTCCGTTATCATTACAATCAGAAAATTTTCTATATATTGGTGAGATATAAGTTCTATTTAGATCATTATGATCTATAGAAAAGTTTGCAACAAACGATACATTTTCACTATTATAAACAATACTATCCCGCCTGGTCCATTCGTTTGGATCCAAAAAAGCATATCCATCGATTGTATTCTGGTATGAATCAATTCCAACCGTATAAATCAATGAATCGAACACATCGCAGTTGGCAACCTCACACTCTCCATCAACTGCATCCACATAGGATATTAACTCAGAGCCAGACTTGTCATCATTTAAGCTAAAAACATATCTGCCCAGCACCTTATCCCAAGAAATATAATTAATATCTGTAAATCTGCTAGCATAAATCACCACATCATCTTTCACGCTTAAATCTTCATACTTATCAAGACCTAAGAGGCCATCGCCATTAAGATCCTGACAGCTATCTATGTGCTCAGACTCTTCATACAGCCCATTTCCATTGATGTCTAATTCAGTATTAGGAATCCATTCCACCCCTGAACTTGTCCATTCATCTACATCGTTATCATCAGTACAGTTGCTGCATTCATATGAATTGGAAAAACATCCTCCATTGTTAATACAGCATTCTTTTTTTGTTAATGATATTAGGTCACCTGAGCAGCTTCCAAGTACGCAATCGCCACCACTTGATTCATCAAGGCCTGACAAAACCTTATAGCTGTCAACGTTATCAGCCGTGATATCTAAAACCTCGGTATATGAAAAAAAGTTAACCGTGTCTTCATCGCTCCAAAGAGATTCATTTAATATTGAGCCATCTCTTAGACTGAATCGTTGAAACTTGTTGTTTATGGTACTACTAAAATCGTAAAAATATTCGCTAAGAGATCCAATCTCTCCATTGCCCACTGAAGGCTGTCCTATGGTCGAGGATGATCCTGATGCCTGAGATGCAACTGAAACCTTCTCCTCTGAATCAAACAAACCGCAAGAAAAAAGCATCAGAGCTGAAGCCAAGCATGTTATTTTTTTAATTGAGACTATAATAAACCTGTCATTTTTTATTTTAGATTAGCTTATTAAAATAGCCAATAATACTCTCATTATTCAAGGAAAAACCTTCAAACTTAGAAAGAATAATTACCTTCCTCTTATTTTCTTCCGCTCCTCTTTAATTCTATTGACTAAATTCTTTGAGTTTTTAAGTTCATTCAGCATCTTTGTATAGTTGATATCAGCTGAAAAATCTGTAGCATTATTTAATTCATACTGATTGGAAACATAGATACCTAGTTGTGCGTACTTCTTCTTCAGATCAAGCCTCACCTTTTCAAGCTCAATTTTATTCCTACTAAGAGCAGTGAGTTTTTCACTTTTAGATGAAAGACTCCCTAGAAATTTGTGCAACCCGGGGCTCAGATTCTCCTTAACTTTCACAAGACTATCTAGGAGGTAATTCGATAAGTTTTTCATCAAATCTTAAGTAAAAAGACTTTTGTGACCTCTGGTATAGATTCTATATGGCCAATAACATTTTTATCAACAAAATCATCAATTTTGACAATGGAGCATGCAGTATTGTTGTTGCTTGATCTGCTCAAAATAAATTCTGCAATATTAATTTTATTCCTACCTAAAACACCTCCAACGCTACCAACAACTCCTGGTACATCTTTATTGTATATACATAGAATGTGGCCTGATGGTATAAAATCTATATCGAATCCTAAAATATTTGTAATTCTAAAAATATTATCACTAAAGACGCTGCCTTCAATTGTAATCTCTTTATTTTGAAGTTGAACAATTGACTTAACGCTGTTAGTGTATGCAATGGACTCTGAACTATGGCTGTAGCTAACTGCAATCCCTCTTTCATTGGCAACTGAGTGAGCGTTTATGTAATTAATCCTATTATCAGTTATAGAGCCTAGCAAACCCTTTAAAACTCCTATACTTAAAATCTTTCCTTCTTCTACCTCTCCGAAACATTGAATTGAAATTGACTTAATTGGCTCTTCAATAATCTGAGACTGAATTAGACCCATCACTTCTGACAAATTTAAAAATGGTGTTAAGGTTTTTATATCTTCAAAGCTTGCAAAGGGAAGGTTGATGGGATTTAAAAGCTTGTCATCAAGCAAATAATCTGAAACTTGTTGACATATTTTCAGAGAAACGCCTTCCTTTGCCTCATATGTAGAGGCCCCTAAATGTGGAGTCAGGAGTATGTTTTTTGAAGATAGAAGTGCGCTGTCTTTTGATAGCGGCTCCGATTCAAATACGTCTATTGCTGCCCCTGCAATTATATTGGAATTTAAGGCCTCAGCCAAATCATTCTCATTTATTATCCCGCCTCTAGCTACATTTATGATTCTTGCTGTGCTCTTCATTTTTTTTAGGGTTTTCATTGATATCATATACTTTGTTGAATCAACTAATGGAACATGAAGGGTAATGTAGTCACTTTTTGCATATAAGTCTTCTATAGTAGCGAGCTCGACCTCACTTCCTTCGAACAGGGATTCATTTACATAGGGATCGAACCCTAGTATTTTCATATCATAAGACTGAGCTCTTTTAATAACTTCCCTGCCTATCCTTCCTAAACCAATAACACCCAAAGTTTTGTTTTGCAACTCATTGCCAATTAAACCACTGCGCTCCCAAGCTCCACCAAGAAGGGTCATGTGTCCCTTATGTATGTTTCTGGATAATGCAGACATCATGGCAACTGTATGCTCTGCTGCAGATATAGAATTGCCATCGGGGACATTCATTACCAAGCACCCAGTTCGAGTTGCATTTTTAATATCTATATTGTCTACCCCTACACCTGCCCTTCCAACCACTTTCAAATTTTTGGCAGTTTCAAAATGGAAATCTTCTATCTGAGTCCCACTTCGAATTATCCAGCCATCTATTGATTCGAGGACACCATTACTGAGATCTACCTCAGGATAATTTGGCTGATAAACTACCTCCAAGCCTCTTTCTTCTAATATTTTAATACCAGTATCAGAAATCGGATCTGTTATTAGCACTTTAAAGGCCATTTAGCACCTCCTCAAAAACATTCAAGTACTCCAAAAGATCTTCCATATAGACATTGCCCATATGGGCAATCCTAAAGGCTTTACCTCTTAAGGGGCCATAACCTCTATCCATTCTAAATCCCTTTTGAAGGAGTATCTCATTAATCTTATTTATATCCCACTCTCTTTCATTTCTAATACAAGTTATAGTTTCAGATTCACAACCATTTTCGGGGAAAAGCAATTGGCCGTTCCTTAATGCCCAATCTCTTGTGTAATGAGCCATCTCTAAATGCCTAGCCCATCTACTTTCAAGCCCTTCCTTTTCAATTAACCCTAGAATTTTAGAAAGCCCAAACATATGAGGTAAGGATGGAGTAGTTGGAGTTTGGCTCTTTAATCTATATTTTTCATAAACTTCAAAATCAAAAAAGTACCCCTTGTTGTGCATTTCTTTTGATCTGTTAAAAAGCTTATCTGAAACACTGCAAACTGAAAATCCCGCAGGAAGGCCCCATGCTTTTTGAGTTGAAGAGATTAAAAGATCTATTTCTAGCCTATCAACCTCAATTTTTATTCCTGCCATTGAGCTTACAGCATCAACTATCCAAATGATATCCGGATATTTTTCTTTTAATAGGTTGGCTACTGATTCTAAATCAGATTTAACTCCTGTTGATGTTTCGTTGTGAACCATGGCAAGAACATCAAACTTTCCAGATGCAAGCTTTCTGTCAATATCTTCACTTTTTGTACCCATACCCCACTCATAGTCTAAAACATCGTATTCATATCCACAGCTTTTAGAAACAAGAGCCCATTTTGACGAAAAGGCACCATTAACTGTATGTAAAACACCTTTTTTGGTAGCATTGACCAAACCAGCCTCCCACAGCCCAGTTGCAGCATGCGATACTAAATAAATTCTATTTTTGGTGTATAATACCTTCTGAATACCATCATGTATCTCCTTAAAAAGAACAGAAAGTTCAGGAGTTCTGTGGCCAATCTGAGGTGTTTTTAGAGAATCTAAAACCTCATTTGATACATGGGTTGGACCAGGTATAAATAATTTGGGAAAATCTTTCATCAATTTTACATTTTTTAAATGGGGTAACAAGAAATAATATAAGTTAATTTTTGTTAATCTTCATAGTAGAGATTATTCATAAATTTAGAGATGACATTAAAAGTAAATGAAATATTCTATAGCATTCAAGGTGAATCCACTTACTCTGGTATGCCATGTGTATTTGTAAGGCTTACCTACTGCAACCTTCGATGTGGCTATTGTGATACGGAGTATGCTTTTTATGAGGGCAGCAACTTTACAGTTGAACAAATTCTTGAAAAAGTTTCGAAATATGGCTGTGATTTGGTAGAGGTAACCGGAGGTGAGCCTCTTTTGCAGAATGAATCAATAGATTTAATGAACGAGCTATTGTCCAATGGATACAAAGTCTTACTAGAAACTGGAGGCTCCCTACCTCTCAATAAGGTTCCAAAACAAGTCATTAAAATTGTAGACTTTAAAACACCTGGAAGCCTTATGTCAAAAAAAAATCTATGGTCAATAATTGACGACCTTCAACCTTGGGATGAAATTAAATTTGTTATTACAAACAAAGACGATTACTTATGGGCAAAAATGAAAATTAAAGATCTAAACTTAACTAATTCATGGACAGTTTTACTATCTCCTACCCATGGAACTTTAGAACTAGAAAAACTATCTAAATGGGTCCTTGAAGATCAACTTAAAGTTAAGGTTCAGGTTCAGCTTCATAAATATATTTGGCACCCTGATAAGAAAGGGGTCTAGCTACTTTTTTTATGCAATTCATAAATTATTCTACGATCAAAAATTCCTCTTAAAAGAGGCCTCAGACCTGTAAAGTAAAAATGAAATGGATGGACCCTAAAAACTTCTTTTCTTTTAATCTCAAAACCAGATCTTTCCAGTAAAGACATGAAAGATTTTTGTGTCATCTCATGGAAATGATCTTTGGACCATAAAAATGCTGGCTTATAAGTTGGCATGGATAAATACAAGATCCCGCTTTTGGATAAAACCCTTTTACACTGCAAAAGAAAATGAAGGGGGTTAAAAAGATGCTCAATCACCTCAAAAGATGTTATTATCTGATAGACCCCCTCAAGCACCAATTCATCCAAATCTCCTCTAGTTGAATCAAACTTGCAACTAAATTTAGCCTCCAAGTCACTTGTAAGGGGAGTTCTATCTCCAATATCAAGCCCAGCATTAGCTTCAAAGGGCTTTAAAAATTTAATAGTTTTTTTCCACCTAATCTGCGTGGAAACATCTAAAATATATTCTGAATTGATTTTATTTTTATATTGATTCTTCAATTTACACTAATATAAGATTAACAATTAGAACAATATCTAAAACATTTAACTCTTGGTTTTGATCTAAATCTACAAGATTAAAAGCTGGATCTGAAATTTGGTTGCTATTGCTTAGTTTAGCTGCCTAAAATTACTGAGACAACCTGAACAATGTCAAGTATGTTAGTCATACCATCATTATTTATATCTGATAGAAAAACTTGAAGATCGTTTAGGTTGTTATCACCTAAAACATAACCTACCATTAAAACTATATCCAGTATGTTAATAGTACCATCTATATTAACATCGCCTTGAGAATATGTTGAACCGCTAGATTCAAAAACTTCCAACTTGAAATCATCAACTGCGGCCTCAACTATTGAACCTCCAGTTCCAGTATCACCAGAATTAAAAGAGTCTTCTGCTACAAATCTAAATTGAAGTGTGCTCGATAAATCAACTAATTCAGGAGTAAGAACTATTTCTTGCTTTAGCCAACTAGGATTACTTTGGTTTGTACTCTCAATGTTAACCCAACTTACTCCTCCATCACTAGAAACATCTACTCTCCAGGTATCAGTATTTGGATTGTCTCCAACATTGTTAGTGTACCATCTCCAGTAAGAAACAAGAGCAACATCATATCCTTCAATGTCATAAGCAGGAGATAAGAGCGTTGTCCTGCCGCCGTCAACATCATCAGTTCCAACTGAGCCTCCCTGAGTATTGCCTGTAACATAACACTGAGAACCAACTGCGGAATGGTCTTGTCCTGTTTGAACAATAATCCCATTATAGACTGTTTGATTTGGCACTCCTCTCTCCCATATACCTGATGAGGCATTATCAGAAGAAGCACCTGCAGTCCATCCTGAATTAGATTCAAATGCATCCTCAGCTAAAGTTGCTGGCTCACCAATAATAATTTGCAAGTTAATAGATTCTATAAAACTATCTCCATCAAAAACTTTAACTACAATATTCTCTGATGAACCCGCCTGAGAAGAAGGAGAAACGGAAAAAGAAATTACTTCATTGAGGTTAACTGTTTCTCTGGCATCTAGACTTGAAATTGAAAGGTCTGATGTACTATCAGAAAATATGATATTTCCATCACCTTCAACCTCTAAAACAACCTCTCCATTTGAGTTGCCAAGGCCTTGGTTAAATATAGAAATATTGATTGAATACTGCTCACCAATAGCATATGGACCCTCATCAATTGAAGCGGTTAAGGAATACTTTGACCCTGCCGCTCTAGCTAAAAATTTATTAGGATACAGGTTTTCTTCACAAAGCGGAACAATCCTATTTGTTGAAGGCCAAAACCCATCGTTAAAGTTTCCAATTTCTGGAGTAAAAGCAATTATTTGATGTTCCCCATACATCCAATCGCATGCCTCTCCATTGACTGTATATCCAACTGTCTCAATTCCTGTACCTGGAAGATAGCCATTAAACTGAGTCATATCATCAGCATATTCTACGAAAATATCTAAGTCAGACTGTGGTGGCGTAATCGAGGGATTAAAGCCATAAGGATATATCATGAGGTTGCTGTAGCTATGGTAGTTAAATGCAATAGGAAAGTCATGAGACTCAACAAAATCTCTTATAGCCTGGCTTTCTGGCTCGGAAAATGGAGCAGAGCCTCTATAGGTTTCGTTGCACCCATCACTACTTGATCCTTCTTCATTATATCCCCAATAGAAACTGTAGTTTCTATTTAAATCGGTTCCATCAGGAGTTGAAGAACATGTTTCTCTAGCATTTTTTCTCTGTAATCCTCCACCATTAGGTGCAATACTTTGATTGTAAATAAGGCCATCTGGGTTAACCGCAGGTATAAACCACAATTCCCTGTTATCAAGTATTCCCCTTGCCTCTAAATCAGTCTCATAATTCTCAACAAGCCAGTACATAAAATAAAATAAATTCATATAGCTCATCGGCTCTCTAGCATGATGAAGACCTGTATACAAAACCTCAGGCTCATCTTCATCTATATCTACGTTATCTGACAGTTTAATTGCCCATATATCTCGGCCTTCTAGTGATGAACCTATCACCTGTATATCACCAACAAGAGAAGGATAGTTTAATGACAAGTCAACAAGGTTTTCATAGATCTCATCAAGTGTATAGTACCCTCCCATTGATCCATAATCAAAGTCTCTATCTAAATCAGAAAAATCATTGGTTAAACGACTTTGATAAAAATTCTCTAAATCCTCAATCAAGACCTTAGGATTAAGACCAATCTCCCTAAGTTTTAGAACCTCACCTGTGGTAGCAGCAAACTCAATAAAAGAACCCGGTTTACTATGAGCATGATCAATAGCAACTCCAGAAGTTTGAATCAAGTGAAGAACATGGGCAGTTGGATTGTCTATCCTGATCTGCTGATAAAGATCTCTATTAAAAGACAGCCCTAAAAGAAAAATAAAACTTATTAATTTTATTAACATAAATTGGTTCCCCTGATAAATAATTTCCTAACTATTCAAAATAATATTAATTATTTGAACTATATCTAAAATATTAATTATTCCATCATTATTAACATCGCCAATCAAAAAGGAAGATCCCGATAAATAACTTACCCCTGTTATATGATTGACAGTCAAAACTACATCAAGAATATCTACTGCTTCATCCATATTAACATCGCCATCAATAAATGTAATTGTAGCTGGAGCAAAGAAGCTGTAGTGCCCAGCCATAGGAAGCTTTTCAATTCTTCCTGATTCATCTATAGCTTGTATATAATATTTAATTGTAGAATTTTCAACTTGGCCAGGAATGTTTGCGGTATAACAGTTTGGAATTTGCTCAGAACATTCATTCATGATCATATAATCTGATTGTTGCGTATCATCTGTCCACCAAAATACTTTAAGCTCATCATTAACTAAACCAGAATCACTTAAATCATCTATAATAGCATCAACTTTATAGCCATTACCTAATCCTTCATTTTGATCGTTAATTGGATTGTGAAAAATCTGAAGCATCTCTAGATCCGGAACACCCTTAACTCTGCAATGAAGGGCATCTGTTGAATACCAAGAGCCTGTAAACCCTAACACTTCGTATCCAGGCATAGCTTCTTCATATACAGTTAAAGCATCATCATCAAATGAACTGCCAGTAATTGGAACAAGAATTTTTTCATTAAGAATTAAAGAATTGGTATACGGCTGATCACTTGGGGTGTAAACTCTAAACACTTCCCATGGTTCACCGTATGCAGTGCTTGTTTCAGAAAAATAACCTGCTATTTCTTCAATTTCAGCATACTGAGGATGACTTGATTGAACTGATCTAATCAATACCTTATGAGGAGACAGATATTTACCCCAGCAATCTATATGATCGATATATTCGTTATTTGGATCTGCAACTACGTGATAGGTATCAATTCCATAGTAATCCTCCATAATATTATCAACGTAAAGGCAAGAAGATAATGGAACACTAGACTGATCATTAGTATTACACTGATTATTTTCAGTATAAGCTATGTGCGTAGCAGCCGCAATCCCCAGGCCATCTGTCATATAGTTCCCACCAGTTGATATAACGTCCGATGAAAAATAAGGTGCATCTAGATGGTTGGACATTTTGTAAGGAGCCTGATTATCATTCGGTCTGGGTCTATTGTATGTAAAATCAACTACGCTAACATCTCCATTGCCATCAACAACCCACCAAGGGCCATAGTCTCTTGTCCAATGTGAGTCTGTGCTACCAACAACAAGCTCAACATTGCCCATATTTACCCCAGCTCCACTCATTGAGCTGTAGGCAGAGTTTTGAAGAGAAGAAGAGACTAAACAATATATCTTCACATCCTCAGCCATTTCTTTAATTAGCGATGTTGAAATACCAAATGGATATCTAATTACAACTCCCTGCATCCTCTCGTATTCAGCTATGTTTCTTACTGGTCCCGGGGGCGGGTCTGTCGCTCTTCCCATGTCATGGATTATATGAAAGTTTGCCTTTTCCCATTCCGTTAAAGTGTCTGCAAACGCTCCTCCAAATAAAAACAGGAAAATAAAACCTACAAATCTATTGTTTTTTGTGCTCATTAAGTACTCCATGAATAATTTACAATTTACTCTCTCTAAATGCAAAAATATAAGGACTATTCTGTAACAAGTTGTATTGTTTTATTCGATGTAGGTTGATAGACATTCAAAGATAGTCATTGATGATGTGCAATTTTCTAGGCCTTCAATCATATTTTTTGAGGCTTCGGCTTTCTCTAAATTGCCAAGCCTGATATAGGCGTTTGCTCTCATAAAATAGATATCATTTACATCAAGCTTATCGCTGTAAGGATTGTAGGGGAACAAATACTCCGGATCAACACAAAGCAGCATATCAGTTTTTGTTATTAAATCGTTATATGCAATAGCTATTGAATCTAAAAGTAGATCGTCATTGGTTTGATAATACTGGTTAGAGTAGGATGATCCATTGAAAGAACTGTAAAAGGATGATGCAGCAAGAAAATTACTCCAATAAATTTCTTCGATAACATATGATGTATCTGCAGTAAGATGCCTATTAACAGTATCGCAAGCAGCATAAGAAGAAGGTGCTTCCTCCATTTTTTCAACCAAATCATCCCAAGAAACTTGATTTAATCTGTTGTTGCTAATTGAGCTATATGCAGAATCAATATCAATGATGATAGAAGATCGAAGACTGTTTCTTCCACTGTTTTCACTTTCAATGTTTGACTTGTATATAGAAACCCATGAAAGCCCCAAATAGGAAAGATAGTCATAGGTTCGGTTTTCACCACTTAGTGGTGCTAAGAACAATTCTTCGGCATCATCAAAATTTGCATTTAAAAATTCTTGCCACGCCATTGAATCGTAATACTTGCCTGATAGAACCTCTGAATTCTCTTGCAACTCTCCAAGTGAATCACAGCCAACGACAAGTAGAGCGAGCGCTAACAATATTAGCTTTGAGTTCTTCATTTTATCATCATTATTTTTTTAACTTCAGTTGTATTATTTTGCTGAATCATAACAAAATACATTCCTGATGGAAGTACGTAACCACTCTGATTCATTCCATTCCAATTAATTGATTTATAGCCTGGCTCTTGAACTCGATCAACCAATACATTAACTCTCTGGCCTTGAACATTAAAAACTGACACTTTAACATAGGATTCAATTGGAATTGCATATTTTATAGTTGTAGAAGAGTTAAATGGATTAGGATAATTACCACTAAAATAAAATTCTTCAGGCAAACTCTCAATTGCATCAAGATCAATAAACAATGCATATTTACCTAAGCGATCAACGTGCGCAACCGCTAGCTGATTGTTTATATAATCTGTATGAATACCAATCCACTGATCATTGACATTTTCCATAATCTTGAAGTTCCAGTATTTTAGGTCATCTGTAATAAAATCCTTTAAATTAAAATTTATCCGCATATTTTTATTGAGGACTAAATTATCAGGCTTTAGTGAAATAGCTTTGGATGCCATAGCCAAACTAGATCGCTCAATCATAGATCTATAATCTTGTTCTTCAACCATAACAACTGATCTTTTATCGTTAACTGATCCTGGTAAAATTTCTACTGAAATATTTTCTGAATCTGTCTTTAAAATTGCTCCCGAGCTTTGAGTAATTACATCGTAATCTAAATCTTGTACAACCCTGCCAATATTTAAGACTCTGTCTCTTACTTGGAAGTCAAATAAATACTGACCAGGTTCATTAAATTGTGAAGAAGAGTGAAAAATATTTTGCTCTTCAATCTTTCCAGGAAACATTGCCTGATAATAATCGCTTTCATTTGATGT
>MDTB01240254.1_pt1 | contig 26228 bp, 40 predicted proteins | sample 811161 | NCBI WGS metagenome assembly MDTB01 (sample SAMN05326650, study PRJNA326480) | marine metagenome | isolation source: seawater | place: Mediterranean Sea | collected 2009 | reverse complement strand
CTTTATATCCTGCTTGAACATTTGAATTAAAATCTGCGCCAGACACATCATCAATTAAAATTTCTAAAATAGGCTCATCTTTTTCTCTTAACATTATTATAATTGTTGCATTAGCAAACACCTTATACAAACCAAACTCATTTTTCTGTTCACTTTCAGAAATAGTATTAACAATAGCTTTAATAATTATATCTGATTTTTTTTTATTATCAACAAAGTTTGAATTAAAATTGCTAGAAAAATATTTTTTAAAAGTTGGTGTCATATAAGAGTGTTTGATTGTTTGTCCTAGATTATTTTCAGATATATCAAGAAATATATTCGTTGGCTCTAACTTTAAAATCACTTGATCTTCTAAGACATTAAAATATTCACTATCAATACCTAAGAAATTTTTATTAATACTTATATTGTAAAATTGAACCCTATCTTTATTAAAAAAACTTTTTTTAATAAAAAAATCACATTCTCCTAATTTATTTGTAAAACAATCACTAGAATTTCTATTTAAAGATGTAACTATAGGAAAATTTGGAATTTTCTCATTAGTTTCACTATCAATCAAGGTCACTTTAATTGGTATATTTTTGTCTACTAAATTCTTAACTACAATTTCATGGGAATCTGTAACTATATTAACTCTTTCAATCAATGAGCTTCTTAAAGAATTTATTAAATTAAATAAATTCTCTGAATTACCATTGCGATTAACCAAAAGAGGATTATCTAAGTATGGAAAAATAATACTCTCTGCTTTTAGAAGTTTTTCAAAGGCTGACTTACCAGGTTTTTTGACCGAATTTATATAATTAAGAGCTGCGTCCTTTGCATTACTTCTCTTTCTATCAATATTTTCATAATATTTAGCTTTTGATAATCTACCCATCAACATATAAGAATTCTCACTATCTTTAAAGTCAATAATTTCAAAATCCTCTATTGTAGTATTTATTCTAGATTCTATAACTTGTAATGAATAATCACTAATACTATGATTAAATTCTTCTATGACTCTTTTAAATTCTTGGTTTATATTTATTTTAATTTGACTCGCAATATCTGCAATTGCTTGGTTTCTAGCAGCTTCATGAATACTTTCTCCATAAAAAGGTTTTGTAACCATACCAATACCATACCAAAAGCCATCTTGTTTTTTTTCTTTCCACTCCTCTAAACTCAATTCTGTAGAATTAGATGAACATTGAATAAAGAGAAGTAATATGAAAAAAATTATTTTTTTTATTATCATAGAATGATTTATTCTTTTAGAGCTTCTGATATTTTTTTATTTAAAGTTGAATACACTCCATCATAAAAATCATAAGACTTCAAAATTGCTCCAGGATAATTAAATATTGACTCACCTCTTTTATTTATTAGTATTGACGTAGGCACAGAGTATATTCCTCCATAATCTAATAAAATCTTTTCAATTTTATCAGGTTCAGCATATAATAATGGGTAATTAACCTCATATGAATCAGAAAAATCTTCCAATGCCTTCTTTGTATCTGTTATACTTATGCCTAGAACTAAAAAACCTTCTTTTGAATACTTTTTTTGTATCTCATTTAATTCTGGAATCTCCATTCTACAAGGGGCACACCATGTTGCCCAAAAGTTCAAAAGAATTACTTTTCCTTCTAGATCTCTAATACTATAGGAATTACCATCGTATGATGACAATGTAAAATCAGGAACTTTATTAACATCTTGCAATAAATCTTTAATAGCAAAGTTCAAACTATCCTCTGAAAAGCTAGAATCTACTTTATCTTTTGGGATTTGATTATTTGCAAAACAAAAGCCTAAAAGAATTAACACAGTATTCAATAATGTTGTTTTCAATTTAAATTCCTTTTTTTATTAAACTCATTAATACCTAACTCCAAAAACTCTATAAAGTTATCAATATTAGTATCATACGCTTTTGGTTCTACTAAAGTTTCCTTATCAGCATAATCTAACAATACGTAAAAAGGCTGAGCATTACTTCCGAATTCAGTTATTTGTAAATCATAATTTTTTTTACCTAATGTTTTTTTCAATCTACCATCAAATGAAGAAACGTATATTTCTTCTTGATTTAAAAGTGTTCTATCATCAACGTATAAAGCTACAACAATATACAAATCATTTAACATGGTTTTAACTTTTTCATCAATCCAAACATTCTCTTCCATTCTTCTACAGTTAAAGCATGCATGCCCCGTAAAGTCAATAAAAATTGGTTTATCTAATTGTTCTGCACAATCCAAAGCTTGCTCATAGCTAAAATATCCATCAATATTGTGAGGAATATGTAATTTATTTGAATACTTAGGCTTAATATCCTTACAATTTCCACTAGTATATGTGTATTTTGGAGGAGGAATTATTCCAGATAAAGCAGAAACATTTCCCCCTATCAATCCTGAGAACATATATCCGCAAAAAGTAAATGTTATAATTATAAATGTAATCCTCAAATAACCAAATGACATAACCTTGGAATCATTTTTAAATTTAATAAAACCCAACAAATAAAACCCCATAGCACCAAAAATAGAAATCCATATAATCAAAAAAACATGTCTATCTAACAATCCCCAATGATAAGCTTGATCTGGCATACTCAAAAACTTTATACATAAAGCTAATTCCAAGAAACCTAAAACAATTTTAACTGAATTTAACCAACCTCCAGACTTAGGTAACCTCTCTAACCAACCTGGAAATATTGCAAATAATGAAAAAGGTATCGCAAAGGCTATTGAAAAACCTAACATAACAATAATTGGTTGAACTATATTACCAGACACAGCATCTATCATAACAGTTCCTACTATTGGAGCTGTACAGGAAAAAGAAACTAAAACTAAAGTTAAAGCCATAAAAAAAATGCCTAATAAACCTCCAGCATCTGCCTTTTTATTTATTCTATTTAATAACTTATTAGGAATAGTTATTTCAAAGTAACCAAAAAAAGAAATAGCAAACACTAAAAATATAAAAGCAAAAATAATATTAGCAGTAGCACTTGTTGCAAGCTCATTCGCTAAATCTGCAACTCCAAAAACAGCTGAAAATAAAACACCTATTACTGTAAAAATAATTATTATCGATAATCCATAAATTATACCAGCCTTGATTGAATCTCTATAATTATCATTTGAACTCTTTGCAAAAAAAGCAACAGTCATTGGAATCATGGGAAAAACACATGGAGTTAAAATAGCAATCAGACCCGCAAAAAAAGCTAACATAAATTTACTTATAATTGATTGATCCCTATTATGCTTATTTGGCTCATTAGTTGTTAAATTATTAAATTCTACAATAGAAGAATCTAGGTTTGATTGAATATAAACTTTTTTATTAAAATTTTCCCATTTAGGAATACACATTTTATCATTGCATACTTGATAAATAAATTCTCCTGATAAATTATGTTCGCCTAATTTAATGTTTTGATTCAACTTTGCTCTTTGCTCTAATTGCGTATATCCTTCATGATAAAAAATATCTGTATTTGTAGATAAATCTGTTTTTGTTTTTGGTTTCGGTTGAATAACAGGATAAAAAACACTGAAATAAGAACTATCAGTCCATTCTAATCGTGTAGGAAACAAACTTAAAGAATCAGCTGAGTAGACATAAAAACCTTTTTCAACATCAATATCAATATTGATATCTATGAAACTTCCTGCTACTAATGTGTCCTTTTCAAAAGTAATGTTATAATCAACAGGATTCTGATTAAATGAAAAAGACATTGAAAAAAATAATATAAAAAAAATTGTTTTACTTAAAATTTTCATCATTATAAACTCGTGCTTTAATAATTTCTGTTCGCCTGTAAGGGTTATAACTATTTAAATCTTTTTTAACTTTATCATAATAAGATGATTTTGTTTCTCCTCTAGGGATTTTCAAAAATACTTTTTTTCTAGATACATAATCCATAACCTCAATCCATTTATCAACAGATTCTTGTTCAGGAATTTTATTATGTACTATATTTAAAGTCATGCTTCTATCAGTAGGACTGAGAGATATTTTATCAACAATTTCTAAACCTTCTATAACCTCTCCAAAAACAGTGTATTTACCATCTAACCAAGGACTATCCTTAACACAAATAAAAAATTGAGCTCCTGCAGAATCAAAATCATTTGACCTAGCCATAGAAACTATTCCTCTTTTATGAGATATATTATTAAACTCTTCATCTATTGTCCATCCAGGTCCACCTTTACCATCATTACTTCTATCACTATCCCTTGAAAGAAGGTCGCCACCTTGAATTATGTAATCTTTAATAACTCTATGAAAGCTAGTTCTATCATAAAATCCACTATTACATAATTTTTTAAAATTATAGCAATGTTTTGGAGAGATATCATTAAATAATTTTATTTTAATAGTACCCTTATTCGTTTCAATAACAACAGTTTCATCATAACTTAGAGGAGAAGGATTGTAATTTTTTGCATTTTTCTTAATTAAGTTTATTTGACTTTGACTCAAAACAAACTCAGAAATACGTCCTTTATCAGGATTACTAGGAATCATATTTATACCTTTTATAGGCTTACTAAGATCTGGAAGTATATAATTTTTAAGACTATCTTGGGCATTTGAAAATATAAAAGCAATAATAGATAAAACAATAAAATTCATTTACCTGACCTACCATGAACCGAAATTGGTATCTTTTTCAACCAATCAGGGATATCATCTTCAGTCCAAGAATCTACATGATGAGTTAACAAAGGTTTATATCTGTAACCAAAGTCTATTTTATCAGAACTTCTATGCACAATACTAGAAATTCCTATTATATTACCGCTATACTCTTCAACAACATCGACTAATTCAAAAATAGAACCTCCCGTTGTAACAATATCTTCAACAATCAGTACATTTTCATGCTTCTTAATCTCAAAACCTCGCCTAAGCTTCATTTTTCCTGATACTCTTTCTGTAAAAATACTTTTTTTATTAAAATATTTAGCAACTCCAGAAGACAACAATATTCCTCCTATAGCTGCCCCCATCACAATATCAACTTTATATTTTTCAAATTCAAAAGCCATCATTTTACAAATTTTGTTTAAATGCTCTGGAGATTCCATTAATCTGAATTTTTCTATATACTGATTACTATGCCTACCAGAAGTTAGCAAAAAATGTCCTTCTAAAAAAGCTCCACTTTTCACTAATATTTCAAAAACATTATTTTTCATATAGAATCTTCCCTATTTGATTATGATAAAAAATCGTTCTATTAAAAATATCTTTTTGTTCAGAGTTATTATAAAATAAAATGTCTCTTGATACGCTAATCAAACCATACGCTCCATTTGAATTTCCAAAATTAACAGATTCTTCTAAACTACCTCCTTGCTTTCCTATACCTGGGATTAGCCATGATGTAGAAGGTGACTTTTCTCTTATAATACTCATTTCACTATTTTGAGTTGCACCAACCACAATACCTATATTTTTATTATTTAGTTTATTAATAATATCAATTATATGAAGATATATAGGTTTCGAATCAGCTTTAATTCTTTGAATATCTATAGAGCTAGGATTTGAAGTTAAACATAGTACAAAAACCCCAAACCTAGAATCTTCTAAAAAAGGTATAATAGAGTCTTTACCCATATATGGTGAAATTGTAGCTGAATCAAAACCTATATGTGAAAATATAGATTTAGCATATTTATTAGATGAGTTCCCAATATCACCTCTTTTACCATCACATATTGTAATGGCACGATTATCAATATATTCAACTGTTTTTTCCATTAGCTGATAACCCTTGTACCCAAATTGCTCAAAAAACGCCATATTTAATTTATATGCTACACAAACTTTATGAGTAGAATCTATTATTTCTTTTAAGAAATCAAATGCACCAAAAACTGTTTGATCTATCCGTTCAGGAAATAAATCAAAATCAATATCTAAGCCTATACACAATCTACTTTGCTTTGCATCACACTGATTTCTCAACTTATTAAAAAATGGTTCGTTCATTTATAAAATTATCTGATTATTTTTTCTGAATTTAGCATAAAAATATTTAATTTAATATCTAAAACAATTTATCTATACATGGATTATCAAAAACCTATATCAAAAATTTACAGCTATAAGAATGTATCAATAATTGCAAAATCAAACAATTTTCAAGTTGAATTAATTAAAAAAATAAGCTCATCAGATCTTAAAGATTTAGTTAAAACATCTAAAGATCTTGTTGAAGTTTTTGGAGAAGACGCAATTCTAAACAATAATAACATCAATAAGTACTTTAATGAAAAAACTTTACCATTTATTGCTAGATATAATAAAACTATCATAGGTTACATAATAGGTGTTCCCTTGGAAAAGTTCAACAATGAATCTTGGGCGCATTTTGATATTAATCTAAACAAATTTAACACACTATACACTTATGCTTTTGTCATTCAGAAAAAATTTAGAAAAAAAACGGGATATTCTAAAACCCTAAAGAAAATTTATATTAATTGGGCAAAAAAAAGAGGTTTCAAGTATATTACAGGGCATGTAAAAAAACAAGTATCTGAAAAATTTAAGAATACTGAAATAATTAAAACATTTAACGTATGGTATGACTGCAATGAGCCTTTTAATTATTACAGAAGAAAAATTTGATTTTTACAAATTGTAATATATTTTATTTTTTCAATATAAATAATTAATATCTATATTAGGCTATGATATATTTAGCAACTATACTATCTAGTTTTTTAGTATCAAACACATTACAAGAAATATTTGATAATGCTCCTTCTAATGGTGAATATCAAAAATATATAATCCTTGAACCAAATCAAATATACTTAGGAGGCATCAGCGGTATAAATGAAGATGGGCTAAATGTATTTATAGATTGTCAAGGATCCACAATTGATTTAAACAATCAATTAGGAATTTGGACATACGCTTCTTTAGGAGAAGAACTTAATCTCAAAGTCCAATATTGTAATATAATAAATGGGCAATATGGTTTATACATACAAGGACATTCAAAAGCAGACATCTCTAATTGTAACTTTTATAATAATCATATAGGTGTTAAAATAAAAGACTACACTGAAGTTACTATTGAAAATACTAACTTTATAAATAATGGATACCTTAATTCTTATTGTGGCCAAAATATAGGAGGAGTTGAATATCCTCCTTGTGGTTATGGATTAGCTATAATAACTGAAGAGCCAACTGTTTCAATTAACTATTGTAATTCATTTGAGAATCATAGAACCTATTGGGAAAACTGCCCAGGCTGAGGAGATATATGGACGGTATGGGATCCATACCCAGCAATAGGGCTTATAGAGCAAAATCCAGGTTTCGTAGATCCTCGTAGTTTAAATTTTAATTATAATCTAAATTCTCCTTGCATTGATGCAGGAAACCCTAATCTATTTGATTATGATGGATCAATTCGAGATATTGGGGCTAATATTTATATAGAACAAATTTTAGGTGATTGTACCTTAGACCAGCAATTATCTGTAACAGATATTATCTATATAATTAATACATGTATATTAGAAATAAATAGCGGTGATTGTAATTGCTCTGATATAAATCAAGACTCTACTACGAATATATCTGACATCATTCTTCTTGTAAATATTATTTTATCTAGTTAATTGTAGTATCAATAATTACACTCTTTATAAATTAAAAAAATAATACTCTATCTATTATAGATTTATTTCTTTTCCATTTTTTATTATTACTTGAATACAATTATCACTAGAATCAAATGAATATGGTATATCTTGCAAATTATTTATTGACCATATTAAAATATCAGCCTTAAAACCTTTTTTTATAACACCAACTGAATCATCAATTTTAAGTACTTTCGCGGCATTACTAGTGCAAGCCTTAAAACTTAAATCTATGGGTAACTTACAATACATATTAGATAAAAACATTATAAGGGGCATAGACTGAATTGTACAACTCCCAGGATTAAAATCAGAAGCTATCGCAATCTCACCTTTAAAATTTAATATTTTTCTTGAATCTACATATTTATCTTTACCTAAAAAAAAAGTTGTTCCAGGTAGTAAAACTGCAACAACTCCTTGTCTAGCCATATTATTTAAATTATCATCTGATGAAAACATTAAATGATCTGCAGATACTGCTCCAATATCTGCAGCAAGCTTTGCTGCATCAGAATCTACAAACTCATCTGCATGTAGTCTCGGAACTAACTTATATTCAATGCCTGTTTTTAATATCTTTTCTGATTGCTTAATATTAAAATAACCTTTCTCGCAAAAAACATCACAAAAAACAGCAAGTTTTTTATCAGCAATTTCTGGAATCATTCTATCGCATATCAAATCAACATATTTATCTTTATTACTTTTATATTCTTCTGGAAAATCATGTGCTCCCATAAATGTCGGGATAATATCTAAATCTGAAAATTTGTTTAACATTTTAATAACTTCCAAAGACTTGATTTCATCTTCAAGAGTTAAACCATACCCAGATTTAGCTTCAATCGTTGTTGTACCCTTTTTTAAAAAACTTTCAATTCTAGGTATACATTCATCAAAAATTTGATTTTTAGATGATTGTCTTATTTTTTTTATACTATGTTTAATACCTCCACCTTTATTTGCTATTTCTTGATAAGTCTCACCTTTAACCCTTAGATTAAATTCATGAGACCTATTACCTGAAAAAATAGGATGGGTATGACAATCAATAAAACCTGGAGTAACAACCCCTCCTTTAGCATCAATAATTTTGTCATAATCATTAGATTTATAATTATCATGATTAATAATATCAAAAATCTTTTCATCTTTTATTATTAAACCGATCTTTGCAGAACTATTTGATATAATTTCTTTGTATTCTATATCCCAAGTTATTATTTTTTGAATATTTTTTACTAAAGTTTTCATTTAATAAATGGAATCTTCAGGTCTTTTGAAACTGCAACGACTCTAGCATCATCATATCCTGCATCTACATGTCGCGCAACTCCTATACCAGGATCATTTGTAAGAACACGCGTCAATCGATTTCTAGTCTCTTTTGTTCCATCTGCAACTATAACTAAACCTGAATGAATTGATAATCCCATACCAACACCTCCTCCATGATGTACAGAAGTCCAGCTAGAACCGCTTGATGTACTTAGTAAAGCATTTAAAATAGGCCAATCTGCAATAGCATCAGACCCATCTTTCATTTTTTCTGTTTCCCTATTAGGAGATGCAACAGAACCACAATCTAAATGATCTCTTCCTATAACAATAGGAGCTTTCAGCTCACCTGAAGCAACCATATCATTAATAGCTTCAGCAAAAACATTCCTTTCTTTATAACCCAACCAACATATCCTAGCAGGAAGCCCTTGAAATTTAATTTTTTCTTGAGCCATTTTTATCCATCTTTTTAAAGCTTTATCCTTTGGAAAAAGCTCTAAGACCTTTTTATCAGTTTTATAAATATCTTCAGGATCACCAGATAATGCAACCCATCTAAATGGTCCTTTACCTTTGCAAAACAACGGTCTTATATATTCAGGAACAAAACCTGGGATTTTAAACGCATCCTGAATACCTCCTTTATTTTTTGCCTGACCTCTAATATTATTTCCATAATCAAAAACTACTGATCCTTTTTTTTGCATATCTAGCATTGATTTAACATGAACAGCCATTGAACTAAAACTCTTTTTCTTATATTCTTCTGGATTTCTTTTTCGTAATTCTATTGCTTCTTCAAGACTAAAACCAAATGGAACATACCCAATTAGCTCATCATGAGCTGAAGTTTGATCGGTGACAATATCGGGCAAAATATTTTTATCTAAAAATTTAGGATATATATCAGCTGCATTGCCTAAAAGACCAATTGATAAAGCTTTTTTATTTTTTTTTGCATCTAAAGCACATTCTATTGCATTATCAAAATTTTCAAAATAAACATCTAAATATTTGGTATTAATTCTTTTTTTTATTCTATCAAGATCAACCTCTACGGTAATATTCACACCTTCATTCATTGTCACAGCCAAAGGCTGAGCTCCACCCATACCACCCAAGCCTGCAGTTAATGTAATTGTTCCTTTTAAAGTACCATTAAAATGTCTCCTAGCAATTTCAGCTAATGTTTCATAAGTACCTTGTACAATACCTTGAGAGCCAATATATATCCAGCTACCTGCAGTCATTTGCCCATACATTATTAATCCTTTACTATCTAAATCTCTAAAATAATCCCAATTAGCCCAATCAGGAACAAGCATAGAATTAGAAATTAAAACCCTAGGAGAGTATGAATGTGTTTTAAATATAGCTACAGGTTTACCTGACTGAATTAATAGTGTCTCATCATTTTCAAGACTTTTAAGTGATTCTAAAATTTTATAATAACAATCCCAATTCCTTGCTGCCTTACCTAAACCTCCATAAACTATCAACTCATCTGGATTTTCTGCAACCTCTAAATCTAAATTGTTTTGAATCATTCTATATGCTGCTTCTTGATGCCAACCTTTACAATTTAATTTTATACCTATTGGAGATTTTATATTTTTCTTTATTTTCATTTAATTACTTGATCCCTTCTAAAGTTTTTATAATATTGTCATACCATCCAAAGTCATCTTTTCTGTTATCATATGAAAAGAAACTTACACCACCAAATTTATAAAGGTAAGACAAATACACTTGATTTGCTATGCTATTAGAATCCTGATTATATATACCTATTCCCATAATTATTCTATTAGAATAATTATCATCTATTTCTTCCTTTATAATTTCAATAGAATTACCAAAATTAATAATATCTGGAGTATAATTCATTACAACTGCAAAATCTAAAAGCTCTTCATTTATCCATAAAGCCCAATCTTGAGACCACTTCTTTTTAGCTAAAACAGGATTACTTTTAACTGCAGCACTTAATTGTATGTTTTTATTAGAACTATTAATATAATCTCTAATTTCAATTAATAAGCTATTTATACTTTCTAACTTATAATTAACCCATATTTTCTTAATAGAATCAATTTCAGTTTTACTCCATCCATATTTTGTAGAAATAATATCTCTTTCAATATCTAAAGGATCAAATTTGTATTTATTCTCAAAAATCTTCCTACCAACTTTATTATATCCATAAACATCATCCTGAAACCGTATATAGTCTAAGTGCAAACCATAAACATCGTATTTATTAACTATTTCTGAATACACATTAATCAAATATGAATTTACTTCAGGATGAAGAGGAGATATGAATATCCCTTCCCAATTACTAGATTGAGGGACATCAAGATCAATCTCAAAGTCTGATTTTCCATTAATATTGTACTCCATCCAATCCTTTTTTTTATAATAAACATGATTTTTGTTTTGAGGCTCATAATTACTAGACCATAATATATACACATTTACCCACGCATGTATTTCTAAACCTAACGAATTTGAAAGCTCTACTGCATAACTAAGAGGATCAAAATCCTTACCAATCAAACTGCTTTTAGGCACTATATCTGAATTATAAAAAGCATCGCCTCTGTAACGACACTGTACAAACACTTTTTGAAAATTATTTTCATATGCAAATAATAATGCTTCTTGAATAGATTTTTTACTTTTCATTGAATCCGCTTTTATCCATATACATGTATCAAAATCATCTGCTATAGATATAGAAAATAAAAAAGTGAAAATCACACCATTCAAAAAATTGATTTTCACTTCTTTAATTAAAACCTTAACTTTTTCTAGAATATTCACATTTTATTCTTTGGTTTCTTTACTCTTTTCATCTTCTGTTTTATTAGTAACAGTTATCAATTTAACAAATTCTATAAAACACATTTCAGCGTTGTCATTTTTTCTATTTTCTAATTTAATTATTCTTGTATATCCACCATCTCTAGAATTATACTGTGGAGCAATATCATGAATTAATAAATCTGCAACCTTCTTTCTATTACTTCCAGTTATTCTACTAATTATCAATCTTCGCCCATGAACTTTATCATTATATTTTGAATATGTCACTAATCTTTCAATAAAAGGCTTTAATGTTTTAGCTTTAGGAAGTGTTGTTCTAATCCTCTTATGAAAAACCAATGATGAAGCCAAATTACTAATCATAGATGCTCTATGAGTATTTGTTCTATTTAATTTTCTTCCTTTTTTTAAATGCCTCATAATTATTCTGCACTCAAATATTGAGATATATCCATACCAAATTTTAAATTTAATTCACCTAATTTCTGAACTAATTCAGTAAGAGATTTTCTACCAAAATTTTTATATCTTAACATTTGACTTTCTTCTTTACCAACTAATTCAGCAATAGTCTCTATTCCTGCAGCTTGAAGGCAGTTATGACTTCTAACAGAAAGCTCCATTTCATCAATACTTTTCAACAGAAGACTCTTGATTTCTAATGCTTCATTAATCTCTTCTTCATTAACAGCCTTTATACTTGAAGATTCATTAAACATAAAAAAAGCTAGATGTTGCCTAGCAATATTTGCAGAGTGATTTATAGCATCTTTTGGAGAAGTTGAACCATCAGAATGCACCTCCATAATAAGCCTTTCATGTTCTTCTGTAGAAGTTGCTATGGGCTCCACTTTCCAAGATACATTTGTAATAGGATTAAACAAAGAATCTACAGGAATAACCCCAATAACATCATCAGCTTTTCTGTTTTTCTCAGAATGAACATAACCTTTTCCTCTTGCAATTCTTAAATCAAACTTAAGAGTGATTTTATCTGTCAAATTCGCTATTAGTAAATCTTCATTTAGAACCTGAAATTGAGTTGTATAGCTATTTATTTCCTTTGCTTTAAATTTACAAGGACCTTTAAGCTCAAAAGAAATCATTTCAGGACCAAAATCATTTAGAGCAAACCTAACTTTCTTTAAATTTTGAATAATTTGAGAAACATCCTCTACAACACCTTTAATACTAGAAAACTCATGGTGTACACCATCAATTTTAACAGAGGTAACTGCAGCACCTGGTATTGAAGTCAATAAAATTCTTCTTAATGAATTGCCAAGAGTTGTAGCATAACCTCTCTCAAATGGTTCTGCAACTACCTTTGCATATGTATCATTATCATCTGATATATCTACTGAAATATCATTAAAATATTTTTCTTTACTCATTTCTTTCTCCATTAATTACTTAGAATACAATTCTACAACTAATTGCTCATCAAAAGGTTCTTCAATCTGCGATCTTTCAGGAAGACTCACGAAAGTACCCATTAACTTTGCTTTATTTATAGATAACCAGTCAGTAGGATTATCTCCTTTTACTCTTCTCATTGAATCTTGAAATATATCCATTTTTTTACTTTTATCTCTTACACTTATAATATCTCCTGCCTTTAATTGAAAAGAAGGGATATTAACAACTTTATTATTTATTAAAAAATGCTTGTGAACAACCAGCTGCCTTGCACTTCTTCTTGTAGGTGCAAAACCTAACCTGTAAATAGTATTATCTAACCTAGATTCTAATAAAATTACTAAGTTTTCTCCTGTTGGACCTGATTTTATTTGGGCCTTTTTATAATAATTTCTAAACTGCTTTTCCAGAACTTCATATAAATATTTCATTCTTTGTTTCTCTCTAAGCTGAACCCCATAATTGGACAACTTTCTTCTTCTTGAAAGACCATGCTGCCCTGGAGAATAATTCTTCCTAGGATTTCCAAATTTTGGAGATTCAAAAGCTGCAAACTCTAGTCTTCTACAAATTTTTGATCTTGACCCTCTAAATCTTGCCATACATAAATTCTCCGTTTAAACTCTTCTTTTCTTTGGAGGCCTACATCCATTATGTGGAATTGGTGTGACATCCATAATTTTAGTAATTTTTAATCCTGCAGCTTGAAGTGCTCTAACTGAAGCCTCCCTGCCTCCACCTGGACCTTTTATCTTTACTTCTACACTACTTAACCCCATAGCCTTTGCTGTTTGGGCAGCCTTATCTGCTGCCTGAGTAGCAGCATAAGGAGGATTTTTTCTAGATCCCTTAAACCCCAAAGCTCCTGCACTTGAACTAGCTATTGCATTGCCTTTTTTATCGGATAAAGTAATCAAAGTATTGTTGAAAGTTGCTTTAATATGAGCAACACCTTCTGGCTCTACTCTTGTTTTCTTTTTTTTAATTTTAGCCAAAACTTATTCTCCTATAAAATTATTAACCAGCTAAAGCTTTTTTCTTTCCGGCTATAGTTCTCTTTTTACCTTTTCTTGTTCTACAGTTATTTTTGGTGTTTTGACCTCTAGTTGGCAATCCTTTTTTATGCCTTGAGCCTCTATAACATGAAATATCCACTAAACGTTTAATATTTCTTCCATTATGAGCCCTTAATTCACCTTCAACTGTAAAATTATTTGCAATTTCATCTCGAATTGCAATAATTTGAGACTCTTGTAGCTCATTGACTCTTACATCATAGTCAATTCCTGCACTATCCAATATTTTTTTAGAATTTGTTTTTCCAATACCAAAAATGTACTGTAAGGCAATATTTATCTTTTTATTTCTTGGTAAATCAATCCCTGATATTCTTGCCAAAATTACTCCTCCTTTTAACCTTGTCTTTGATTATGCCTAGTATTTTCACAAATAACACGCAAAACACCTTTTCTTTTTATAATCTTACACTTATTACAAATCTTTTTTATTGATGCTCTTACTTTCATAAACTAATACCTAAAAATTATCCTTCCTTTACTTAAATCATAAGGAGACAGCTCCAATTTAACCTTATCGTCAGGCAATAACTTTATATAATGCATTCTCATTTTACCTGAAACATGAGCTAAAACTTCATGACCATTATCTAATCTAACTCGAAACATTGCATTAGGCAACGCTGTAATTATACTTCCATCAATTTCTATATTTGGTTCTTTAGCCATTATCTATTGAGTTAAAATTACTGGGCCTTTTTCTGTTACAGCAATCGTATGTTCAAAATGCGCAGAAGGCATCCCATCTTTAGTACAAATAGTCCATCCATCTGACTTAGTATAAACATCTTCAGTACCCATATTAACCATTGGCTCAATAGCAAAACACATACCTGGCTGAATAATAGGACCTGAACCCGAATTTCCATAATTAGGAATCTGAGGCTCTTCATGTAAATTTACCCCAATACCATGACCTACAAGTTCCCTAACAACACCATAACCATTAGACTCAGCCCAACTTTGCACGCTAGAACTTATATCTCCAATAGTATTCCCAGAAACAGCATTACTAATACCTTTTTTCAAACATTCCTTTGTAACTTTCAAAAGTTTTTTCTTTTCTTTACTTACTTCTCCAACTGGAAAAGATTTTGCATGATCGCCATAAAAACCTTTATAAATAGAGCCTACATCAATTGAGACTATTTGACCTTCATGTAATTTTTTTTCACTTGGTAACCCATGAACAACCTCATCTTCTACAGAAATACAAATAGTTGCAGGATATCCATACATACCTTTGAAGCCCAACTTTGCTCCTTGGCTCAATATATAATCTTCTGCTATTAAATCTAAACTCTCAGTTTTAACGCCTGGTGCAATATGTTCTTCTAATAAAAAAAGAGTATCTCTAACAATTCCACATGCTTTTGACATTAAATCAATTTCATTTTTATTTTTTATTTTAATCATTAATACCTACTCTTAGATCTACCCTTTATTTTACCTGTTTTTAAGAATCCATCATAATGCCTACTAACTAACTGCGCTTCAATTTGCTGCATTGTATCTAAAGCTACTCCAACTGCAATAATAATGCTTGTACCACCAAAAAATAATGAGAGTTGAAGGTCTACGCTACCCAACCTATTTACCAAAGTAGGGATAATAGCTATAAAAGCTAACGCAATAGATGCGGGAAGAGTTACTCTTGTTAAAATATTATCCAAGAACTCTGAAGTAGATTTTCCAGGTCTAACTCCAGGAATAAAACCTCCCTGCTTCTGCATATTATCTGCAACGTCAACAGGATTAAAAGCAATAGCAGTATAAAAATATGTAAAAGCTATTATTAATAAAGCAAAACAAATAGTATAAAAAGGATGGGTTGGCGCAAATACTCTATTTAAAAATTCCCAACCACTCAACTGAGCGATAAGACCAGGCAAGAACATAAGAGCTTGGGCAAAGATAATAGGCATAACCCCTGCAGTTAGTATTTTAAGAGGAATGTGAGATGCTTGACCTCCATAAACTTTTCTACCAACTACTCTTTTTGCAAATTGTACAGGAATTTTTCTTTGTGCAGAAGTTATTAAGACTACAAACATAGTAATAATAACTAACAAAACAATTAGGATAATTCCATACAACATATAACCTGAAGGATCAACATACATAGATTTAAACAAATTTCCAAAAGTAGATGGCGCAGCAGCTAAAATACCTACAGTAATTATCAAAGATATTCCATTACCTATCCCATAATCAGTGATTTGCTCCCCTAACCACATAACAAATACTGTTCCAGTGACCAAAGTTATAATCATAACAGAATAAAACAATACTGAATTTTGAATCAATATAACGGAATCATTACCTCCTCCAATGCTCCAAAAATATGCAGCCAATCCAAAAGCTTGGAATGCTGCAATAATAACTGTTCCATATCTTGTGAATTGTATTATTTTTTTATTACCATCCGCCCCTTCTTTCTTCAATCTTTGAAAATATGGTACAACAGCAGTCATTAATTGAATAATAATAGACGACGAAATATAGGGCATTATACCTAAAGTAAATATTGATGCTTGAGATAGGAACCCTCCTACAAATTGGTCATACAAACCCAAAATACCTTCATTTATAGTGCTTCCAATAGTATCCCTAATTGCATCTACCCCTGCAAAACCAGGAATAATAACTTGTCCTCCGAGCCTATAAACAATAAGTAAAGACAACGTAAAGAAAATCTTTTTCCTTAAATCTTTAACTTTAAAAATATTAGTTATCTTCGTAATCATATAAAGTTAACTTTTCCTCCTGCACTTTCTATTTTTTCAATAGCTTTTTTACTGAAAAAATTTGCATATACATTGTTAAGACCTTCAACATTTCCATTGCCTAAAATTTTATATGGGAAATTTTGATTAATAACTCCTTTCTCTGCTAAAAATTCTGGAGTAATATTTTTTTCATCAAAATTATTCAAATCTGCTAAACTTAAAATCTGCATACTTTTTTTTGTTTGCATATGATTAAATTTTCCTGTTCCCATACCTCTTTTTGGCAATCGCCTAGCTAATGGAGTCTGACCACCTTCAAAATATAATTTTCTTTTGGCCCCAGATCTAGACTTATAACCTTTATGACCTTTCCCTGCAGTTCTTCCTTGACCCGTAGCGTTACCTCTACCTATTCTTTTTCTTCCTCTAACTGAACCTTGAGATGGAGTTAAACTATCTAATTTCATTTTAAATCCTCAACTTTAACCAAATGAGACACCGCATTAACCATACCTAATATTGAGCTATTTGTTTCTTTTAACACAAAATGGTTTATTTTTTTAAGACCAAGAGCTCTTAGAGTATCTTTAGTTTGTCTTCGATAGCCTATAGAGCTTTTAATTTGAGTTATTTTTATTTTTTTCATAATACTTAACCAAACAACTGCTTAACTGTAATACCTCTCTGCTTTGCCATCATAAGAGGGTCTTTCATATCACCTAATGCTTTTTCTACAGCCCTAACAACATTAATAGCATTTGTTGAACCTGTATTTTTAGACAAAATGTTTTTTACGCCTAATTGCTGCAGAACCTCTCTAATGGGCCCTCCTGCAATTATACCCGTACCAGGACCTGCTGGTTTCAACATCAAGCGAACAGACCCATGCTTTATATCGACCCTATGAGGTATAGTACCATTAACCAATGCTACTTTGATTATCCTCTTTTTTGCTTTTTCTTTAGCTTTCGAAACAGCCATAGCAACATCATTAGCCTTGCCAAAACCTATTCCAAAATGACCATTTCCATCTCCAACAACAACAAGACTATTAAATCTCATCCTTCTTCCACCTTTTGTGGCTTTAGATACTCTGTTTATACAAATAACAGACTCTTCTTTCAATTCAACATCCGATGGATTTATAAATAAATTGTTCATATTATACATTTAAACCTGTTTTTCTTACAGACTCAACAAAAGCCTTTACTCTACCATGATACATATAACCATTTCTATCAAAAATCACCTTTTTAATTTTCATGTTTTTTATATGTTCTCCTATCTTTTCTCCAACAAAACTACTCTTTAAAACTTTTGAATCTAATTTGCTAACATCTTTCTTTATTTTTTTATCATTTGTAGATATAGACGCCAAAGTTTTTGCAGAATTATCATCAATAAGCTGAGCGTATAAATGAATATTAGATCTATAAACCACCAACCTAGGATATTTACCTAATGTCAATTTACTTTTAATAGATTTTTTACGCCTACTTATAATTCTTTTAATCTTTTTATTCATTAAGACCCTGCTCCCCCAACAGTTTTACCTGCTTTTCTCTTAATATATTCATCTTTATATTTAACGCCCTTACCCTTATATGGTTCAGGCTTTCTTAACTCTCTTATTTTTGCAGCAACATCACCAACCAACTGATTGTCCGTACCTTTAATAATTACAGTAGTATTATTAGGAACCTCAAATGATATACCTTCTGGCTTCTCAAAAAATATAGCGTGAGAATAACCTAAATTTAACAATAAAAAATCGCCTTTAGACTCTACTGTATAACCAACTCCAACTAAGTTCAATTCTTTAGAAAATCCCTCATTTACACCAGTAATCATATTTGCAATTAAAGACCTAATTAATCCATGTAACTCTTTAGACTTTTTATCATTATTTTTTCTTTTCAAAAATAATCTAGAGTCTTTAATATCAACCGAAATTTCAGGAAACACTTTACGAGACAACTCACTTCCTTCTTTACTAACTTTAATTACTCCATCATTAAAATCAACCTGAACTTGACTAGGAATATCGATGGGCTTCTTACCTATTTGAGACATTAAACAAAACTCCTTTTTACCAAACCTGACATAAAATTTCACCACCTACATTAAATAATTTAGCTTTTTTATTTGAGATAACCCCTTTTGATGTTGTAAGAATTGATATACCCATACCGTTTAAAACTTTTGGAATATCTGATGAAGAAAAATAACGCCTACATCCAGGCTTACTTACTTTCTTTATACCATTAATTACTGGATTTTTTTTATCATCATAGCATAAAAAAACCCTAATAAGGTCCTGCTTGCCATCTTTTATCAATATAGTATCTCTAACAAAGTGTTCTTCCTTTAAAACATAACAAATTCTTTTTTTTAAATTAGAAGCAGGCACATCAACCCAATTTTTTTTAGCCATTTGTGCATTTCGTATACATGTTATAAAATCTGCTATAGGATCTGTTTGCGACATATCATATTCTCCTTTTACCAACTAGCCTTAGTTACACCTGGAATCTGACCCTTCAGAGCCATCTCTCTAAAAGTAATTCTAGATAATCCAAATCTCCTATAATAAGATCGAGGTCTACCTGTGACAACACAACGATTTCTAACTCTATTAGGATTAGCATCTCTTGGCATTTTTTCTAACTTCATTCTTGCAGAAATTTTATCTTCCATAGAAGATTTTGAATCTTTCATTATTTTTTTCAATTCGAAACGCCTATCCCTATATCTTTCAACGATTTGCTTTCTTTTAATGTTTTTGACTATCATTGATTTTTTAGCCATACTATTATACACCTACCTTACTTTTTTTATTTTTAACCATCTCCTTAACAGGAAACCCAAAGGACTTAATAAGAAAATATGCCTCTTCATCTTTATCTGTATTGGTTACTATTGTACAATTTAAACCTCTTACTTCATTTACTTTATCATAATCTATTTCTGGAAAAATAATTTGTTCAGTTATACCAAAATTATAATTCCCTCTTCCATCAAAACCTTTTGATGATATACCATTAAAATCTCGAATCCTAGGAGAAGCCACAGATATAAATCTATCTAAAAACTCATACATTCTATCAGATCTTAAGGTAACCTTAACGCCAACAGGATCTCCTTCTCTAATTTTAAAGTTAGAGATTGCTTTTTTTGAATATGTCACAACTGATTTCTGTCCAGTAATAATAGAGAGTTCTTCTTGAGCCTGCTTTAAGCCATTCTTATTCAATTTAGCATCACCTAATCCCATATTTAATACTATTTTCTCAATTCTGGGAGCCAACATAACATTTGGAATATTCATATCTTTAATTAATTTCTGAATAATTTCCTGTTTATAAATAGTTTTTAATCTTGGTTCATATTTAGACATCAATCAATATTCCCTTTATGTTTCTTTGAAAACCTTACCTTCTTACCACTATCTAGAACCTTAAAGGCAACTCTAGTTGTTTTATTTTTATAAAAAAGCATAACGTTAGACACATGAATTGAAGCTTCTTTTTTAATAACACCACCCTGCTGATTCTCTTGACTAGGCCTTTGATGCTTACTTACCATATTCAACCCTTCAACAACAATCCTACTTCTTGAAGGCAAAACTTTGATAACTCTTCCTGTTTTACCCTTATCTTTTCCAGTTATAATCTGAACTGTATCATCTTTCTTTATTCTCATCATACTATAATACCTCTGGCGCTAGTGACAATATCTTAGTAAAACTTTTTTCCCTCAATTCTCTAGCAACAGGACCAAAAACACGAGTACCAACAGGCTCCAATTGATTATTGACTAATACTGCAGCATTTTCATCAAACCTTATATAAGAACCATCTTCTCGCCTGCACTCTTTTCTAACCCTAACAACTACTGCTTTTGAGACTTCTCCTTTCTTTATACCTCCAGGAATTGTCTTCTTGACTGAAACCACTATAACGTCGCCCAAGCTAGCATATTTTCTTTTGGAGCCACCAAGAACCTTTATACACAAAACTTCTTTGGCTCCCGTATTATCTGCTACTCTTAATCTTGTCTCTTGCTGAATCATTATTTTTTACTCTCTTTTAAAAACCATCGTTTTGTCTTACTTATAGGCTTAGACTCAACAATAACAACATTGTCTCCAGGATTTGAAGAATTATCCGGGTCATGAGCATAATATTTCTTTGTTCTTATTATATACTTATTATAAACAGGATGAGGAAACCGCTTAGTAACCTGGACAACAGCAGTTTTATCCATTTTATTATCAAGAACTACACCTTTCAATTGTTTTCTATTTTTTAGAGCCAACTTATCTTTCCTCTCTTATGCTTAATTCCATCTCTCTTAAAACTGTTTTTATTTGAGCTATTTCTTTTTTTAAAAAAGAAATCGACTGAGGATTCTCTAATTGTTGTAATTTTTTTTGAAACCTCAAGTTCAATAAAGCCTCTTTATTTTCACTTAATTTTTTCTCCAGCTTAACTTTTGTTATTTTATTTAAATCTTTTTTATCCATAATAATTAACCTTTAATTATATAGGTCTCCTTGGAACTGTCTTTGTTTTTATTGGCAATTTATTAGAACACTTACGAAAAGCCTCCATTGCCTGCTTCTCATCTAGACCGTCAATCTCAAACAATATTGTTCCTGGTTTAACAACAGCTACCCAATACTCTGGATTTCCTTTTCCTTTACCCATCCTAGTCTCTGCGGGCTTTTTAGTTATTGATTTATGAGGAAATATCCTTATCCACATTCTTCCAATCTTTCTAACGGATCTTGATATTACAATACGAGACGATTCAATTTGTCTACTAGTAATCCAGCCAGGCTCTAAAGCTTTTAAGCCAAAACTACCAAAAGCAACATAGTTTCCAGAATGGGCTAAACCTCTCATCTTACCTTTTTGAGGCTTCCTAAACTTTACTTTTTTAGGGGAAAGCATTATCTTATTTCTCCTTTAAAAATCCATACTTTTATACCAATAATGCCATAAGTAGTTAAAGCTTCAACCTTTGCATAATCGATATTCGACCTTAAAGTATGCAAAGGAATTCGACCCTCCTTAAAAGTTTCCGCTCTAGCGATATCAATCCCATTAAGCCTACCAGCTACTCTAATTTTAATACCTTCTGCACCCATACTCATAGCTGATTGAATAGCTTTTTTAACAGTTCTTCTGTAATTTATTTTTTTAACCAACTGCTGAGCTATATTTTGTCCTACCAATTCAGATGACAAAGCTGGCCTTTTAATCTCAGAGACATTTACATTGATGTCAAATCCAATAATTTTACTTAACTTTTTCTTTAATTTCTCAACTTCGCTACCTGCCTTACCTATAACAATACCTGGCCTAGATGTAAAAATTGTAACAGTCACACTTTTCGCAGTTCTTTCAATATTAACATTACTTATACTCGCATCTTTTAGAGACTTTGAAATATAATTCCTGATAACTATATCTTCATGCAACTTTTTAGCGAAGTTCTTTTCATCATACCAAATGGAATCCCACGTTCTGTTAATCCCTAATCTAAGGCCTATCGGATTTGTTTTTTGACCCATAAATTTATTCCTTTTCTCCAACAACCACTGTTAAATGACTTGTCCTTTTAATTATTCTAGTAGCTCTACCCATTGCAGCTGGCCTAAATCTTTTAATCTTTGGACCTTCATCTACATAGGCTTTTTTAATATATAGGCCTGTTGAATCCAAGGTATCATTTTTCTGCGAAAAATTAGATACAGCAGATGTAAGTGCCTTAAAAATAAAAACAGAAGCTTTTTTATTTGACAGCTTCAAAAAATTCAATGCATACTCAGTTTTTTTACCTCTAACAGAATCTAAGACCATTCTAACCTTGTAAGGTGACTGTCTTATAAATTTCATTGTACATTTTGATTCGCGCATAATAATTAAACCTTCCTATCACCTGAATGCATTTTAAAAGTACGAGTAGGAGCAAACTCTCCTAGCTTATGTCCAACCATATTCTCTGTAATAAAAACTGGTATAAACTTATTGCCATTATGGACTGCAAAAGTGTGACCTACAAATCTTGGTGTAACAGTAGAAGCTCTAGACCAAGTCTTTATAACCTTCTTTTTACTAGACTTATCCATAGCTTCAATTTTACGTTCTAACTTATAACTGATAAACGGGCCTTTTTTTAATGATCTTGGCATAAAAATCTACTTCCTTCTTTTAACAATATCCCTATTAGATATTTTATTTTTCTTTCTTGTTCTAAATCCTTTGGCTGGTGTTCCCCAAGGAGAAACAGGATGACCTCCTCCGGATGTTCTACCTTCACCTCCACCCATAGGATGATCAACAGGGTTCATAGCAACACCCCTAACTTTAGGACGCTTACCCATCCATCTAGACCTTCCTGCTTTACCTATAACTAATGTTTCATGATGACGATTACTTACAACTCCAATTGTAGCAAGACACCTCTCATCTACCATCCTCATTTCTCCTGAAGGCAATCGTAAAGTAACCCTATTACCTTCTTTAGCCATAATCCTAGCATATCCGCCTGCACTTCTAACCATCTGGCCACCTTTTCCAATCTTTAACTCTATATTGTGAATTAGCATACCATCAGGAATAAAAGATAATGGCATTGCATTTCCATTTTTTGCCGCTACTTTGTTATCTTTAGAAGAAATAACTTTATCACCTACCTTCATTCCAGATGTAGCTAAAATATACCTTTTTTCACCATCTTCATACTGCAATAATGCTATTCTTGGTGTCCTGTTAGGATCATATTCTATAGCAATCACAGAACCCCAAATATCATATTTATTTCTTTTAAAATCTATTATCCTATATTTTCTTTTATGCCCCCCACCTCTTCTTCTAGAAGTTATTCGCCCTAAATTATTTCTTCCACCTGTTTTTTTAAGCGGCGCAGTCAAGCTTTTTTCTGGAGTTTTTTTAGTAATATCACTAAAATCAGAAAATGTCATATATCTTCTTGAAGGAGTATAAGGTTTTTGATTCTTGTTATTTCCCATTAAAATTCCATATTAGTTAAATCAATGCTACTGCCTTCTTTCAGAGTAACTACTGCCTTCTTCCAGCTAGATTTTTTACCTTGAGTCCTAATAGTTCTACCAGAACTTTTTACAGACATCGACTTCGTTTTACCTTTAACATTAATAATCGCAACCTTGCCAACTTTAACACCAAACTTTAATTCAATAGCTTTTTTAACCTGAATCTTATTAGAAGAGGAACTCACTTTAAATAAAAACTTATTAAAGTTCTCCTGTAAAACAGCACCTTTCTCCGTTAACATTGGCTCTATAATTATTTGTTCTAAATTCATATCTTATTAAAATGTGTCAAAGATTGCTGATCGACAATCAGCACATCGTTATTAATTAAATCATAAGACGAAACTGCTTTACTCATTGAAACTTTCATATTATGAATATTTTTAGAACCTCTCAATAAATTCTCATTTTTTTCACAAACTAATAAAGTTACTTTCTTTGAATCTAAATTTAAATTTTTAAGAAACTTAAAAACCTGTTTAGTCTTATGAGAGTCCATAGATAATTTATCTAAAACCACTAAAGACTTAGATAAAACTTTGTGAGAAAGTATACTCCTTCTAGCTAAAGCCTTAACCTTTCTGTTAATCTTCATACTATAAAATCTCGGAGAAGGGCCAAAAGTAGTACCACCTCCAACCCTAGAAGGGTTCCTAATTAAACCAATTCTAGCTCGACCTGTTCCTTTCTGCTTCCAAGGCTTAGCTCCAGAACCCTTAACCTCAGACTTGCTCTTTGACTTACTCGTACCATGCCTGCCAGAAGAGCGTTCTTCTTTGATTGCTAAATATATAGAATGATCGTTAGGCTTTATTCCAAAAACAGCTTTATTTAAATCTGCCTTTTTATCTAATTTCTTTCCTTGTTGGTTATATACGTCTATTTTCATAAAATATTCACTTTGATATAAAAATCAACCCCTTACTTGCTCCTGGAACGGAACCTTTTAAATAAATCAAGTTATTAGTTTTATCAACCTTTATAACCGATATATTTTTAATCGAAATATTTTCTCCTCCTGACCTACCCGCCATTCGAGTTCCTTTCCAAACACGACCAGGGTCAGTACCAGCACCAATAGATCCAGCTTTTCTCATCACACTATTTTTACCGTGCGATTTCCTGCCGCCACCAAAACCATGCCTCTTCATATGACCTGTAAAACCTTTTCCTATAGATTTTCCTAAAACTTTAACCAACTCTCCCTCTTTAAATGCAGAGACATTTATTTCATCACCAATAGAAAATTGATTAGTATCCTCAACTTTAAATTCTTTTAAATATCTTGAAGGTGTAACTCCTGCTTTTTTAAAATGTCCTCGAACAGACTTTAAAACTTTCTTATCTTTCATAAAACCATAAGATATTTGAACAGAATTATAACCATCAGTTTTCATAGTTTTAAGCTGAGTAACATAACATGGCACTGCCTCTACAACAGTAACAGGACAATCCTTATTTCCATCATCAATAAAAACTCTTGACATTCCAAGCTTTTTTCCAAAAATAGATACTTGATTATAATCGACCATAGAGCCAGATTTATCTGAACCCAAATCATCCGATGAAACAACTTCTTCTACAGAAGATGAATCTTTGGACTCAACTTTATCTGAACCCAAATCATCTGATGAAACAACTTCTTCTACAGAAGATGAATCTTTGGACTCAACTTTATCTATTTTTTTATTTTTATCATTCATAATAAAACCTAAGTTTTTATCTCAATATCTACACCAGCAGGCATATCAATTTTCATTAGTGCATCTACTGTTTTAGTAGTAGAGTTTAAAATATCAAGTATTCTTTTATGCACTTTAATCTGAAATTGCTCTCTAGATTTTTTATCAACATGCACGGATCTATTAACAGTAACAACTGACTTCTTAGTAGGTAAAGGTATCGGGCCCAATATAAGCGCACCTGTATCCTTAGCAGTTTTTACAATTCTTTCAGTAGATTTATCTAAAAGATTATGATCATAAGACTTCAATTTAATTCTGATTTTATTCATTTCCTTACTCAATAATCTTAGTTACAACGCCTGCGCCAACCGTATGACCACCTTCCCTGATAGCGAACCTAAGTTCTTTATCCATAGCAACAGGAG
>MDTB01188307.1_pt1 | contig 26232 bp, 24 predicted proteins | sample 811161 | NCBI WGS metagenome assembly MDTB01 (sample SAMN05326650, study PRJNA326480) | marine metagenome | isolation source: seawater | place: Mediterranean Sea | collected 2009 | reverse complement strand
TTTAGTCTAGTTTTAGTTAGTTTGATATTAAAAATTTTTAAGTTTGCAGCCCGATATAATTGGTCGAGTAGCTCAGCTGGATAGAGCATCTGCCTTCTAAGCAGACGGTCACAGGTTCGAATCCTGTCTCGATCACTTTTTAAAAACCCACTTTTTTAAGTGGGTTTTCTTATTTAAATATTATTGAAGAATTAGTCGTTTATTGATAACTTTATTAGTTGTTTCTATTTCTAAGAAATATACCCCTTTGCAATTATTATTTAGGTTAATCAATTTAGTATAATCTCCAATATGATTCTTTAATCTATCTATAATTAACTCTTCCCCTAATATGTTAAGAATCTTAATATTAATGTTTTGATTCTTTAGACTTGTAAATTTTAGTGTAAAAATATTTGTAGATGGATTTGGATAGACAGAAATTTTATTGATGTTAAAGTCATTAATTGATGTTGGGATCCAATCTACAGTAAAGAAGGCTGTATCTGAAATGCATTCGTTGGCATCCATTATAAGCAACCAATAATTTCCGTTTATTGTTGGGGTTATCTCATTTGTATTCTCTCCACTACTCCACTCATAGGAGTAGCTTGGAGTTCCTCCAGAAACAATGACTTCAAGATTAATTCCAGATTGAGAGATATTTAAAACTCCATAAATTTACTAATTAAAGTATGGAAGTGATGCACACCTTTTTCCATAGTTGGAGAAAATCTACCGTGTTTATAAAAACGTGAAGCAACGCCTTTTTGAACTTGTTGTACCACCTCTTCATCTTCAAGTTCAACTTTGTCTAAATCTGCACCAGCACCAGATTGTAACTTGCTTTCATCCCAGACATATGATTTGAATAGTATTTTTGTTTTACTTACAGATATTGGTGTTATAATGTTTAAAGAAAGTCCCCATGGATAAAAGTTTAGCATGCAATTTGGAAATAACCAAAAATAATATGCAGCTATTTTTTTTCCATAATCTTGTGAATCTTTAGGTATATCAAAGCAAATATCGTTCTTAGAGCCAATACCTAATTGAAGGTTTGAATATTTGAATATTTCAACATCATAACTATTAAAATCTAGAACAGAGTTTAAATCATTATGTATAAATGGAATATGAAAACCCTCTAAATAATTATCACAATATAACGCCCAATTAGCATTTACATAATATTCTTTTGATAAGTCTTTTCTGTATTTAAACTTTTCTATTGGCATCCACCCTACTCTATCATCTATTTCTTTTATTAGTTCATTAAAATCAATTACTGGTAGTAATGATACAAAAATAAATTGCTTCCATCTAGCAGTAGGAATTTTAACTAAATTATCATTTTCTGATGGAAATTCTTTCATCCCCTCAGATTTTGGCATAAATTTGAATAATCCACATTTATCAAATTGCTTGCCATGGTATACACAAGTAATGTTCTTTTTTATGAAGCAAGGTTTATTAATTAATATATTTCCTCGGTGTGTACACACATTAGATAAGCAGGTTATATTATTGTTATTATTAATAAGTAATAATGGTTCTGGTAATACATCTCCAAGAAATTGAAATGGAAGTGCATTTTTATTTCCTTTAAGTTCTTCATCATGAGTTATAATTTGCCAGTTCTTTGCAAAGATTTTTTCAATAGTACTATTAAATATTTTATCATTAGTATAAAATTTTCCCTCTAATGTGTTAGCTTTACTTATATCAGATTCTATTTTTTTCACTCTGTAAATATATTACTATAAATAAAAAGTCCTAACAAAAATGTTAGGACTTTGCGGAGAGAGAGGGATTCGAACCCCCGGTACATTGCTGCACAATGGTTTTCAAGACCACCGCATTCGACCACTCTGCCATCTCTCCAATATAGTGGAATGCAAAAGTAAAAATAGTTGATTAAACACAAAATATTTCGTTATTAAAATAATCGTATTATTAATAAGATCTATATTTGCCAGTATGATTGTAAAGATTTTGTATTACATCTTGATTTTACCAATTTCTTTTTTACCATATAATATTATTTATTTTATTTCGGATATTATATTCTTTATAATATATAAGATTATTAGATATAGAAAAGATGTAGTTTTAATCAATCTTAAAAATTCTTTTCCTGATAAAGGTGAAATAGAATTAAAAAAGATAATGAATGAATTCTATCGACATTTATCCGATATTATTATGGAAAGTATTAAAGGTTTTACTGTATCTAAAAGTGAGATAAAAAATAGGGTTCTTTTTAAAAACCCTGAATTAATTAATTCTTTTGCAGCAAATGGTCAGAGTATTATTGTAGTAACTGGTCATTATAATAATTGGGAGATGTGTGCTCAAGCATTTCCAATGAATTCAGATCATCAATGTATAACCATATACAAAAGTTTAGCAAATAGATTTTTAGATAAAAAGATTTATAATTCTCGTAGTAGATTTGGATTAGGACTAGTTGCAATGCAAAAAATTAGAGGTTCATTTTTTAAGTCTTCAAATCCTAAGGCAATTGTTTTTGTATCAGATCAGAATCCCAGTAATACTAAGAGAGCGCATTGGTTACAGTTTTTAAATCAAGATACTGCTGTGGCTTTTGGTGCAGAGAAATATGCTAAAGAATATAATTTACCAGTTGTATATGCAAGTATTAGTAAGTTGAATAGAGGTTTTTATCAGGTAGAATACTTCTTAGTTACCGATACGTCAGAAAATCAATCAAATGGTAAAATTACAGAATCTTTTACAGAAAGATTGGAGAATGATATAATAAATCAACCACAGTATTGGTTATGGTCTCATAAAAGATGGAAGCACAAAAGATAAAAATAGCTGTTGTTATTCTGAATTGGAATGGAAAAAATTGGCTGCAACAGTTTTTGCCAGTCATTTTACGTCATACTAAAGATGCGATAATTTATGTAGTAGATAATAATTCTAATGATGATTCTATATCTTTCTTGTCAGAGAATTTTCCTTTAGTAAAGATAATCACTCACAAAGAAAATCTTGGTTTTGCAGAAGGATATAATAAGGCATTGAAAAAAATTAATGCGGAATATTATATATTGTTAAATTCAGATATTGAGGTAACTAATGATTGGATTCCTCCTATTATTAATTTAATGGATAGTGATAAAGATATTGCAGCTTGTCAGCCAAAATTACTTGATTATAAGAATAGAAAATTCTTTGAATATGCAGGAGCTTCTGGAGGTTTTATAGATGTTTTAGGTTTTCCCTTTTGTAGAGGAAGAGTTTTTGAGGATATTGAAGAGGATAAAGGTCAATACGATGATGCTATAGATGTATTTTGGGCAACTGGAGCGTGTTTGTTTTTAAGATCAACTTATTTTTGGAAAGTTGGTGGTTTTGATGAAGATTTTTTTGCTCATCAAGAAGAGATAGATCTTTGTTGGAGATTAAAGAATATAGGATATAAAGTTATGGTAGAGCCAAAATCTTTTGTTTACCATGTTGGAGGAGGTACTCTTAGCACAGGGTCTTCTTATAAAACATATCTTAACTTTAGGAATAATCTTTATATGCTATTTAAAAATTTACCAACTTTTTATTTATTTTTTGTTTTTCCTATTAGACTAATTCTAGATGGTTTAGCTGCATTTACTTTTTTAAAAAAGCCATATGGAATAAATAATTTTTTTGCTGTTATCAGAGCACATTTTTCATTTTATTTTTCTTTACCTAATCTGATTTATAAGCGTAAAAATATTGAGCCTAAAAAAAATATTTTTAGACAAATAAATTATAATTTATTGTTTCAGAATAAAATTAAAAAAATAAAAAAATTTTCAGATTTATAGAGTTATTATCTTAAAGTTAATAGTGCAGCTTTGTACGAATTTAATCCTAATCCACAAATAACAGCTTTACAATTACGAGAAATTAATGATTTCCTTCTAAACTCTTCTCTGGCGTATATATTTGTTATATGTACTTCAATAACGGGTGTTTCTATTGCTGCTACTGCATCTGCTAGAGATATAGAAGTATGTGTATATCCACCTGCATTAAGTATTATATAGTCATATGAAAAGCCTAACTCATGTAATTTATTAATAAGCTCTCCTTCTACATTACTTTGGTAATAATTTAATTTAATATTAGAAAATTCAGATTTCAGTTTTTGAAAAAATTCATCAAATGTAATATTACCATATAATGCCGTTTCTCTTTTGCCCAATAAGTTTAAATTTGGACCGTTAATAACTATAACATTCATAATAGCTAAATTACATAAATGAGTTGGAAAAAATCTATAAATGACTTTAAATCTTATTTGAAAATTGAACGTTCTCTATCAGATAACTCAGTTCAGGCTTATATTCGTGATATAAATAAGTTTTCTGCTTATGCTATTCATTTAGAGTTACATGAGTATAAAATTAAAAGAGGGAATATAAGCTTATTTCTTACAGAGTTAAAGAAAGACGGTATCTCAGCTCGTTCTCAGGCACGTATACTTTCTGGTATTAAAGCATTTTATAAATATTTAATAATTGAGGATTTGATTAAGTATGATCCTACTGAGCTTATAGAGAGTCCAAGGGTTGGTATTAGTATTCCTGATACGCTTTCCATTTCTGAAATAGACCAGTTTATTTCAGCCGTTGATTTAAGTAGCTCACAGGGAGAAAGAAATCGTGCAATATTAGAAACTCTTTATAGTTGTGGTCTTAGGGTTAGTGAATTAATAAACCTTCAGTTATCAAATATTAATTTTAAGGAAGGCTACTTAAAAGTAATTGGTAAGGGAGATAAAGAAAGATTAACACCTATTGGTGGAAGGGCGATAAAATATTTAAATATATATATCAATCAAGTCCGTAATCATCAAAAAATAAAGAAAGGTTATGAAAATTTTGTATTTTTAAATAATAGAGGCGCTTGTCTAACTAGAGTAATGATCTTCTTAATTATTAAGAATATTAAAGAAAAGATAGGGCTTAAAAAAAGTATTAGCCCTCATACTTTTAGACATAGTTTTGCTACACATCTCATTGAGGGAGGAGCTGATTTGAGGGCAGTTCAGGAAATGCTTGGGCATGAAAGTATATCTACAACTGAAATTTATACTCATCTTGATAAGGAATATCTTAGAAGTAATATTATTGAATTTCATCCTAGAAGTTAATGCAATTAAAGTATAACATTTTAAAAATGTATCTTTTAAAAGGTGTAGTGTGGTTTATGCTTGCTATGCCAATTATTGTTTTATTTTTTCAGGAGCATGGTCTTACTTTAACTGAGATTATGTTGTTGCAATCTATTTATTCTTTATCTGTAGCATTTTTTGAGATGCCTTCAGGTTATATGGCAGATTTATTTGGTAGAAAGCATACTATTGTAATGAGTACATTTTTTTCTTTTATGGGATATTTAGTTTTTTCTTTTTATGATGGATTCTACATGTTTGCGTTTGCGCAGATTTTAGTTGGAATAGGAGGTAGTTTGATGTCGGGTAGTGATAGCGCATTGTTATATGATACGCTTCTTGAGTTAAAAATGAAAAAATCTTATACTAGTATTGAAGGAAAAAGTTATGCTGTTGGAAATTTCTCAGAAGCTACCGCTGGAATATTAGGTGGCTTTTTAGCTGTTACTTCTATATATTTACCAATATATGTGCAAACTGGCATATTATTTTTAAGCATACCTATTGCTTTTAGTTTAATAGAGCCTAAGATGTATTCAAGAATGAAAATTGATAGGTCAATAATTACTTTTTTACGAGTTGTAAGATTTGCGATTCTTGAAAATAAGAAGATAAAGTGGTTGATTATCTATTCTTCAGCAATGGGGGTGGCCACACTTATGATGGCTTGGTTTGCACAACCATTTTTTAATGAGATTGAAATTCCTTTAGCTTATTATGGTATTTTATGGGCTGCTCTTAACTATTCTGCCGGAATAACATCTTACAATGCTCATAAAATAAAATGTAGTACTAATAGTCTATTGTTTATTATATCTATTATTATGTTTATGTCATTTTTTTTTATAGGTTCTAACATTTCTTTTTTTGGTTTGTTATTTATTTTCATAATATATTTTTTAAGAGGTATTGTAACTCCGATTTTACGTAATGAAATAAATATTAACACTACTTCAGATAAACGTGCTACAATACTTTCTATACGTAGTTTTTTAATTCGTATATCATTTGCAATAGTAGCTCCTTCAATAGGCTATTTTGCTGAGAACCAATCATTATCATTATCTTTTTATATATTAGGAGTCTTGGTTGGTTTTGTATCTTTGATGTCAGCATATAAATTTAGTAGATTAGATTAATATTATTTAGAATGAAAAGTTATAAAAAGAAATGGGGTATTAATTCAAATTATCAATTGATAATTATTTTTCTTGTCTTTGCAGTTACTGGTTCATTATCTCTATTAGTTGCAGATCCATTGTTAAGTATTATTGGCTTGAATAAGCATTCATTATCCCCATATATTTTCTGGCCTATTCGTATTTTAGTTATATTTCCTATTTATCAGATTCTTATTTTAATTGTTGGTGCATGTTTTGGTCAATTTAGATTCTTTTGGAATTTTGAAAAAAAAATGCTTATACGTTTGGGATTTAAAAATTTTGAGAATAAATAGTAAATTTCTTTTATTATTTTTGAATTTTATTTAAATGAAATTTATTATATCATTAGCAACTCGCCTTATTCCAAGGCATTACTTACATCATGTTAGTCATTTTTTCTTACAAATATTTTCATTATTTATGAGAGGAAATAGATTTGAAGATCCAATTAATGGGAAAACTTATAGTATGTTATTACCTTATGGTAGATTAAAATCTCGAAAAAATGCACTTGCTCCTGATAGTATGAGTCTTGAAAGACACCGTTTAATGTGGCTTTTTATGAAGCAGAAAACAAATTTTTTCACTGATAAGTTAAAAGTTTTGCATATTGCTCCAGAGTATTGTTTTATTAAGATCTTTAAAGGAATGAATAATTTAGACTATATTACTGCTGATTTAATTTCTCCTTGGGCTGATATAAAAATGGACGTTCATGATATTCCTTTTAATAATAATTCTTTTGATGTTGTAATTTGTAATCATGTATTAGAGCATGTTGAAGATTCTCACAAAGTAATGACAGAGTTATTTAGGGTAATGAAATCAGGTGGATGGGGAATTTTTCAGGTTCCTATAGATGTTAGTAATCCTAATACAGAAGAGGATAAGAATATCACAGATCCATTAGAAAGAGAACGTCTTTATTGGCAATCTGATCATTTGAGATTATTTGGATTAGATTATGGCAATAAGTTAGTAAACGCAGGTTTTCAAGTTACAGAGAGTGAATTTATTAACGAATTGGAGAAGGATCTAGTTAACCGTTATGCCCTTCCAGATGGAGAAATTATTTATTTTTGTGAAAAAAAGTAAATTATTATAAATTAAATGTTTACTGATAACTTTAATTATTTATGTATACTAGTTTTTTAGTTTTAAAATAACTTTCTTCAAAATATTTAGATAAATTATATTGTTGATGTGAAATATTTTTTAACTCTTCTGATAAATCACCTCCTTTAAGATAAAGAATTCCATTGTCTAATGAGTTGATGTTAATTTTACTAAATTTATTTTTTACCCATATTTTAAAATTAGGCATATTAGTTACTGCACGACTCACAACAAAGTCAAAAGTTTCATTCACATCTTCAACTCTTTTATGAATCATACGAGTATTTGTTAGTCCAATTGCGTGAGAGATTTCATTAACTACTTTAATTTTTTTCCCAATACTATCTACTAGAAAAAAGTTGACATTGGGAAATAATATAGCTAGTGGTATGCCAGGTAATCCTCCTCCAGTACCAACATCTAATATTCTACTATTATCTTTAAACTGAATAATTTTTGCAATTGATAAGGAATGAAGTATATGATTTACATAAAGATTTTCAATGCTTTTTCTAGAAATAACATTGATTTTGCTGTTCCAATATTCATAAAGCGATTTTAAAGCTGATAATTGTTCAATTTGTGTTTCTGTGAGATTATTAAAATACTTATGTATTATTTCCATTTAGAAATTTTCTCTTGATCCTGATAAAATTTTAAATAGACGCTCTCTACTTCTATGTAATTGAGCCTTTACTGTTCCTATAGGTAAATTTAAAGTGTGAGATATTTCATCATAACTTAGTTCTTTAAAGTATCTTAGTTTTACAAGATCACGATACTTTGGATTAAGTTGATCTACAATTTGTCTTAAAATTGCTATTCTCTGTGATTTCTCCATCTTTTCCTCAGGATTTAATTCATTCGAAATTAAATCAAAATTTGTACTCCTTCCATCCTTGTCAGTCATTATTTTATCTATAGAAGTAGTTGGTAGTTTATGTTTTCTTAAATAGTCAATGCAGTGATTTTTAGCTACTGTAAATAGCCACGTACTAAATGTAAAATTTGGAGTATAGAGGTGAAGTTTTTTAAACGCTTTTCCTAAAGATTCTATTGTTAGATCTTTTGCTATTTCTTTATCATTTACCTTTTCGTATAGCATAAAATAGAGAGGGTCTCGATATAACTTCATCAATTCTCTATAAGCCGAAGGATCGCCATTTTTTAATGCTTTATTTATCAGTTCAAGATCTCTTTGCCCTTTCTTGGTTAGTTTATTTTTCATCTGCTCCACTTAACTGGTTTATTAAACAAATTCAATAATACAAAATTTACTTGTATAAAAATATGCAATACCTCATATAATGGATGTAGCCAATATAAATCATAAACTTTTAATTTACGCATTGTACTATAATTTATTATATATGAAAACATTAACTTAACTGATAATAGTATTATTATATAATTTATATTTGATTTAAAAATAAAAAGAAATATAATACTAAGTAGAAATAACAATTGTGATATTGGATAAATACTTAATAGTATTTTAAACTTCATTTTATATAAAGGAGCAGTTGAAATATGCCTTCTTTTTTGATATATCCAATCTTTCCAACTATTAATTGCATTAGATGTAGTATGTGCTTCTTTAGTTGTTTCAATTGTCACTGTGCCACTATTAGCAATTTCTTGAATAAATAAATCATCGTCACCCGAAGCAATGTTTATATGGCTTGCAAAGCCCTTATTTGAAAAAAAAAGAGATTTTTTATAAGCTAAATTTCTACCTACTCCCATATAGGTTTGATTTTTTAGTGCAAAGGAAAGATATTGTTGTGCGATATTGAAAGTGTCATATCTAATAATTTTATTTAAAAAACTTTTTTCTTTTTTATACGATCCATATCCAAGAATAATATTAGCATGATTAAAATTTAAGCTCATTTTTTTAATCCAATTTTTAGAGTCAGGAATACAATCGGCATCAGTTAATAGTAAATATTCGTTTTTTGCTGATTTTATCCCTAAAGTTAGTGCAAATTTTTTACCTAGAGTAGTTTTTACAAAATCATCAATTTCTACTATTACTAAATGTTTGTTTTTTTTAGCTAATTTATTTAAAAAATTTATGCTATCATCATTAGATTGATCATTAACCACAATTACTTCAAAATTAGAGTAATTTTGTTCTAAAATAAATGGCAGATTATTTTTTAAATTATTCAACTCGTTTTTAGCACATATAATAATTGATATAGGCTTATTAAATGAACTATTAGTTTTTTTAAAAAAAACTATTCTAAGAAAAAAATATATATAGTAAAAAAGTATAAGCAATAAACTTATACATGCTAAATAGAGGCATTTTTCTTCTAAAGAATGTGTGATACTATTTAAAAAATCATAAAAAATATTATACACTTAAATATTTTAAGATATTTTTTTCAACTCTATTTACTACATCATTTACGTCTTCTTTAATAAATTTAACATCAGTAATATATTCAAAAAGTTCAATATATCTTTCTGATACAGTTTTGCAATATTCTTCACTCATATGAGGAATAGATTGCCCATCTTTTCCTTGAAATCCATTTTCAATTAGCCATTGACGAACAAATTCTTTAGAAAGTTGTTTTTGAGGTTCTCCATTTTCAAGTCTTTCTTGATAACCTTTAGTATAGAAATATCTAGATGAATCAGGTGTGTGGATTTCGTCTATAAGTGTAATTATACCATTTTTATCTTTTCCAAATTCATATTTTGTATCAACTAGTATTAGACCTTTTTTTGCTGCAATTTCAGTTCCTCTTTTAAAAAGATCTCTTGTGTATTTTTCTAGTTTTATGTAGTCCTCTTCAGAAACAAGTCCTTGTAACAGTATTTCTTCTCTACTAATATCTTCATCGTGTCCTATCTCAGCTTTTGTAGTTGGAGTCAGTAATGGTGTATCAAATTTTTGGTTTTCTATCATGCCATCTGGCATTGGTACTCCGCATATTACACGTTTTCCTGATTTGTATTCTCTCCATGCATGACCAGTAAGATACCCTCTAATAACCATTTCAACTTTAAAAGGATTGCACATTTTACCTATTGTGACACTAGGATCAGGTGTAGCTTTCATCCAGTTAGGTACAATATCAGAGGTGGCATTTAAAAATTTTGCGGCAATTTGATTAAGTACTTGTCCTTTATATGGAATACCTTCTGGTAAAACATGATCAAATGCTGAAATTCTATCAGAAGCAACCATTACTAACGTGTCGTGATTAATGGTATATACATCTCTCACTTTTCCTTTGTAAAATTTTGTTTGTCCTGGAAGTTTAAAATTTGTTTCTTTAATTGTGGTTGTCATTTTTATATGCTTTTATGATTTTAGTTACTAATTTATGTCTTATTACATCTTTATTGTCAAGCTTAATAAAGCTTATTTCTTTGATATCTTTTAATATGTTTTTTGCATGAATTAATCCTGAATTTTGTTTTTTTGGTAAATCAATTTGAGTTTCATCTCCAGTAATAATAAATTTAGCTGAAATTCCCATTCTAGTTAAAAACATATTCATTTGTTTTTGAGTTGTATTTTGTCCTTCGTCTAGAATTACAAATGCATTGTCCAGAGTCCTGCCTCTCATAAATGCTAAAGGAGCAATTTGTATGATCCCGTTGTCAAGATAATCATTAAGTTTTTCAATTGGAATCATATCAAAAAGTGCATCGTATATTGGCTGCATATATGGATCTAGCTTTTCTTTTAGATCTCCTGGTAAGAAGCCAAGGTTCTCCCCTGCTTCGACAACAGGTCGTGTGAATAGTATTCTTTTAACTTCTTTGTTTTTTAATGCTTTTACTGCGAGTGCAACAGCAGTATATGTTTTCCCAGTTCCAGCAGGACCAATAGCAAAGAGCATATCACTATTTTGTATTTCAGATATCATCTTTCGTTGATTTAATGTTTTTGCCTTTATTATTTTACCATTTTTTCCGTAGAGAATAATATCCTCCTTAGTTTTAAGGATTTCATTTTCATTTCCATCTACAAGTCTTTCTATCTGATTTATTGTTAATGAATTATATTGATCAATATGCTTTACAAATGCTGTTAATTTTTGTTCAAAGAATTTTATCTTCGCTGTACTTCCTGTAAGTGTTAATTCCTCTCCTCTGGATAATATTTTAATTTCAGGAAATAATTTCTTAATTTTTGTAAGCTTATTATTATTTGTTCCAAAAAGTTTTACCAATTCAATGTTATTAAGTGTTATCTTTTTTTCACTCATTAATAATTCTTTTCATAGATTTGTTATTATTTTTGGAAATACAAAATAACAAATTTTAATTGTTTTATCAATAAGTTTTTTATTAATAAATGGCAATAATTACATTGACTACTGATCTAGGTACTAGAGATAGTTATTTAGCATCTGTAAAAGCTGCTATTTATTCTCAGTTAGAAAATGTAAATATTATTGATATTTCTAATCATATTGATCCATTCAACATCCAACAAGCTGCGTATGTTTTACGTAATTGTTTTAAAGACTTTCCGCCTGGAAGTGTACACATTATTAGTGTTGATGATGAACTTTCTATTAATAATGAACATTTAATAGTAAAAGCTGAAGGATATTATTTTATTGGACCTGACAATGGTTTGTTTTCTTTATTGTTAAATAAAATACAGCCTGAGAAGATAGTAAAATTAAATATTGCATTAACAACTAATTGTATGACATTTGCTATTAAAAATATATTTGTACCAGCTGCATGCCATTTATCTAGAGGAGGAACTATGGAAATTATAGGTACAATTGTTAATGATTTTGAAGTTAAAAAAATGGAATTAAAGGCTGTTTCACAGGAAAATATAATACGAGGATCTGTTATATATGTTGATAATTATGGAAATGCAATTACTAATATAAATAAATTAGAATTTGAGCGTGTTCAGAAAGGTAGAGCGTTTACTATTCTTTTTGGTAGAGAAGATGAAATGATTACTAATTTGTCTTCTAAATATAGAGATGTTCCTATTGCTGATAAATTAGCATTATTTGGAGAAAACAATCAATTACAAATTGCTATAAATAAAGGAAAGGCTAGTACATTATTAGGTTTATCATTACACGAAGTTATAAGAGTTGAATTTAAATGATTGCAATATATAAAAAGGAAATAAGTGTTTTTTTTAGTACCATTATTGGTCCTTTAATAATTGGTTTATTTTTGTTAGTTAATGGATTGTTGTTATGGTCCGATTTAAGTTCTGTTAATATTTTAGATAATTCTTACGCATCAATGGATACATTTTTCTTTGTTTCACCATTGATGTTTTTATTTTTTATGTCTGCTATTAGTATGAGTACATTTTCTGCTGAATATAGCTCAGGGACTATAGAAAATTTAATTACTAAACCTGTTAGTGTTTTTCAGATTATTATTGGTAAATTTTTAGCAATTATGACTTTTGTTTTTATTGCTGTTGTGCCTACTTTTTTTTATATATTGACTATTTATTTTCTTGGTGAAACATCAGGAAATCTTGATTTGGCTAGTATTTTTGGATCATATATTGGTTTATTTTTGCTGAGTAGTATCTTTGCTAGTATTGGTGTTTTTTCTTCTGCATTTACTGATAGTCAGATTGTCTCTTTTATTTTGGCAATTATTATATCAATTGTTTTTTATTATGGATTTGATTTATTAAGTAAAGTTAATTTTTTCAAATCAATTGATATTATTTTGCAAAATTTAGGTATTTCTTATCATTATAATTTTATGAGCAAAGGGTTATTAAGAGGTTCAGATATTTTTTATTTTATATCAATAAGTGGTTTGTTTTTAAAGTTTTGTGAATTTGTGATCTTAAGAAAAATTAAATGAAAAAAAATAGATTATCATTATTATTTTTAATTTTTTCAGTTATTATAGTTAATATATTTCTTCATCTATATGACTTTAATATTGATCTTACAGAAGATAAGAAACATTCAATATCTAAAGAGACTGTTGAAATAATTAATAATTTAGATGATGTTGTTTTTATCAAAGCATATCTAAATGGTAATTTACCTGTAGAATTTAAGTATTTACAAGCTGAACTTTTAAATCTATTAAATTCATTTAAAATCATAGGTAGTAATAATATTGAGTTTGAATTTGTTAATATAGATAATATTAAAGATGATAAAGAAAAAAAAGGTTTATTTAAACAATTAGTTAAGGACGGTCTATTGCCTACAGATATTCAGAAAGAAACCTCTTCTAATCGAACTAATCAGATTATATTTCCTGGCGCTATAATATACTATAAATCAAAACAGAAAGCTGTTAATTTTTTAAAAAATTCTATTGGAAAAAAACCTAGTGATAATATTAACTATTCTGTTGAAAATTTGGAATATGAATTTATTTCTGCAATTCATCATTTGACAAAATTAAATATAGATAAAATTGCCTTCTTAGAAGGAAATGGTCAATTAAGTGATAAACAGATTTATGATTTAACTCATTCTATTATTAAGGGTGATGATAATTTATCATATCATTATAATATTGAGCGTTTTAATATAAAAAGTTATGAAATAGATGCTTCAACTAAGACTGCAGACATCTCAAAACAAATTATTTATTTAAGTGCTTTTAAAGTTGTAATAATTGCTAAGCCAAGTATTCCTTTTAATAACTTAGAAAAGTTTATAATTGATCAATATATAATGAATGGAGGTAAGGTCCTTTGGTTAATTGATGCAGTAAATGCAAATATTGATAGCTTACAAAATATTAATAGTTTCATTGCATTAAAAAATAATTTAAATTTAGATGATCAGTTATTTAAATATGGAGTTAGAATAAATACAGATCTAATTGAGGATATGCGTTCAACTAAAATTCCAATTGTAACTGGATATAGTAATAACTTGCCGCAACAATCTTATTTTTCATGGCCATACTATCCGTTATTATTCTCAGAAGTTAACCATCCAATTTCTAAGGGTTTAGATGCAATAAAATGTGACTTTGCAAGCTCTATAGATACAATTAACAATACAATTAAGAAAACAATATTGTTAACTAGCTCAAAACATAGCAGATTAAATCCTGTTCCGGTGAAGGTTAGTTTAAATATATTGCAGAATCCACCCCCTTTAGAATCATATAATAAATCTAAATTGCCAATAGCTGTTTTATTGGAGGGAGAATTTGAATCAGTTTTTAAAAACCGTATATTACCCAAAACAGATATAATAAATTTTAAAAACAAAAGTAGGAATACGCAGATGATTGTTGTTTCTGATGGCGATATTGCAAAAAATAGGGTTCTAAATAATGGTGATATTTATCCTTTAGGATATGATCGATTTATTAAATATACTTATCCAGGCAACAAAAGATTTGTTATGAATGCTATACATTATTTATGTGACGATATTGGTTTAACTCGATTAAAATCAAAAGAGTTTAAATTACGTTTGTTAGATAAATCAAAAATAATTAAAAAAAGGATCTTAATACAATTAGTTAATATTGTCATACCATTATTATTAGTTTTATTTTTTACTATTACTTTTTTATATGTTAGACACAAAAAATATGCTTAAGAAATACTCGTATTTTATTAGGAATATGGCTGTTATTAGCATTATTGTAATAGTTGTTTTATTAATGAAATCAGATCCAAAATCTACCATTAATGAAGATAATAACTTTTCAATTAATGATACTTCATTAATAACTAAAGTTTTTTTAGCAGATAGGCATGGAAAAACTATAACTTTAGAAAAACATGATAATTTTTGGAAGGTTAACAATCAATTTATTGTTAGAAATGATGTGATTAGAATATTATTGTCTACAGCAAATAAGATAAGTATTAAAAAGCCTGTATCAAAAAATGCATTTGAAAATGTTATTAAATATATAGCGACATCAGGTATTTATGTTGAATTTTATGAAGGCGATAACATAGTTAAATCCTATACTATTGGGTCTAATACTCCCGACCATTTAGGCACATATATGCTATTAAAAGGCAGTAAAAAACCTTACGTTATCCATATACCTTTTTTTAATGGATTTTTATCACCTAGATACGGTATTAAAGGAGGTCATTTGGATATAAATAATTGGCGTTCAACAAAGTTATTTGACATATATTATGACGATATTGAATTTATAAGATATACTGATTATTTAGACAGTAATAATTCCTATTTTTTAAGTACTAATCCTTTGCATTTAATTAATGTCACTAATGATATTGTTAATATTAATAATATTCAGGTTCTAAAATTACTTAATAGTTTTAAGAGTTTAAATTGTGAAGTATTTAGGCCAGATTTAAATTATAAAATAGATTCTTTAGTTAAGCTAAATGAATTGATTGTAAATAATGACACACTAACAATATTTAATATTACGGAATTATTTAATAGTGATAGAAAATATAATTATACTGTTGATAGAAAATATGCTACTTTAAATAGTGGAGACTTAATGTTAATTCAAGATTATGTTTTTAACAAAGTGTTAATTAATATTCATGAATTAATGAAGTAAAATACGGTTAAATTAACAAGAAAAATTATATTTGGCATTTACAATATTATAAAGTAAATAACTGGATTACAATGAAATTTATAGTTAATAGTACAGCTCTCCTAAAAGAGCTTCAGAAGTTAAATAGTGTAATTAGTTCAAATAATACATTGCCTATTTTAGACAATTTTTTATTCGATGTTAAAAAGAATAATATGACTATAATTGCTTCTGATTTAGAAGTGACAATGATGTCTACTATTACTATTGAATCTGAAGTAGATGGAATGATTACAATACCAGCAAGGATATTAACAGATACTTTAAAGACATTTTCTAATCAACCTTTAACATTTATAGTTGATACTAATAATTTTTCAATTGAAATGAGTTCTGATATGGGTAATTATAAATTAGCAGGTCAGAGTGCTGATGAATTTCCTAAGATACCAGTAGTTTCAGATTCAAACTCAATTAATTTCGGTAGTGAGATCTTATTAAATGCGATAAACAAAACATTGTTTGCTAGTGGTAATGATGAATTAAGGCCCGTAATGAGTGGTGTCTTTTTTGAATTATCTTCAGATAAGGTGACTTTTGTTGCCACTGATGCGCATAAGTTGGTAAAACATACAAGAACTGATTTATCTTCTGATCAAGTGTCATCTTTTATTTTACCTAAAAAACCATTAAACATTCTTAAAAACAATATTACAGATGATGCAGAAATTAAGTTAGAATTTAATGATACAAACGCATTATTTTCATTTTCTAATCTGACTATTATTTGTAGACTTATTGATGGAAAATATCCTAATTACGAGGCCGTAATACCAAAGGAAAATCCTAACAAGCTTATTATTGATAAATCTGTATTATTAAGCTCAATAAAAAGAGTTTCAATTTATGCTAATAAGACAACTCACCAAATTAGGCTTAAAATAGCAGGCAGTTATTTACAGATTACTTCTGAAGATTTAGATTTTGCAAATAAAGCAGAAGAGAGATTATCTTGTCAATATGAAGGTATTGATATGGAGATTGGTTTTAATTCTAAGTTTGTAATTGATATGTTAAATAATATTGGAGCTAAAAAGATTTCATTGGAGATGAGTGAAGCTAATAGAGCTGGTATTATCTTACCTCTAGATGGAACTGAAGAAGGAGAGGACACACTAATGTTAGTAATGCCAGTAATGCTAAATAATTAAATTATGAAAAAAATAACTTTAAAGATATTGATATTTTTTATTTTTTTAAATGTAGATGTAAATGCTCAAAGTTTATTACCAATTAAATATGGAATAAAAGTTGGCAGCAATATATCTAGTTTCATATCAAGTGCTAATAATGGAGTCGAAAATATTGATAATTCAGCAATAACGGGATTAACTGGGGGTTTTTATATGCAAATTCCACTAAATGACACCTGGTATCTTAATCCAGAGTTAGTTTATATACAGAAAGGTGCAGATTTTACATATGATTATACATATAATTACCCTCCTAATAATGGAAAAGATAGATATTCAACTAATAATTCTATAAAACTTACGTATATAGGATTAAATCCAACGTTTAGCTATAAAAATAGTGAAAAGATATCATTAAATGCTGGTCCATCAGTTGCATTTATGATTGGGGTAGACACTTCTTTTACTGATAAATTAATAAGTGAATCTATCGTATCTGAAATTCCAAATAGTGCTATATACGAATCAGAATCACTTGATTTAGGATTTAATTTAGGTATTTCATACTATATTTCTGATAATTTTTTATTTGATTTTAGCGTTAGTACAGGTATTTTAAGTATTGGAAAGGTTTCTAAAGTAATCAACCCTGGATCATCTGGTAATCCTGAAGAGTCTAATATTTATGACCTAAAAAATAGGAGCTATACGATATCTTTTGGTTATTTATTCTAGTGTAGATATATTACATTTTAATTAGTTTACCCTTCTTATATATTGGTATAATATCAGACTTAATTGTAGGATTTAGGCAGAATTTTGTATCTTTTATTAATTGTTTTGACTTATTTCTTTTCCTATAACACGAACTATTTAAGTATTTAAAAAGATCATGTTTTGCTATAGAATATAAATTTCTTGCAGCATTTAAAGAATCACAATTTGCTGTAAAAAAATTGTGCTTTAATATCTCATTTGCGAGTGCTCCAGCAAATATAGTATCTTCTAGATTAAAAAAACCTTTCCAACCTGAGCAAAGAATAATTATATCATTTTGATCTTTAATTAAATATTTTGTAACTGCGGTAATATTTATAAATGAAGCAGTAATAACTTTATGTAATTTTGCTATATGAATTGCCTGTGTTCCATTTGTTGTAGTAAGTACTAGTGTTTTACCACTTATTTTTTTATTCATATAGTGATATGGAGAATTACCATATTTAAACCCTTCAACTATTAAAGTGTTTCTTTCTGCTGCAAGAATATAATTTTTATAATTTTTATATTTTAGTGTCTCTTTTAATGTCCTGACAGGTATTATATCTTTAATACCAAATTTAAAAGCTGTAGATATTACAGAAGTAGCTCTTAATAAATCTACAACAACTACAGTAGATTTTTTGTCACTATACTTTTCAAACTGGTCAGTTGAAAAACAAACTTGAATATTTTTTTTTATATTCATTATTTTACAAATGGTAATGAGATAACTATAGATCTAATTTTTTTATTACGTATTTGGATAAAAACTTCATTTCCTATACCAGACATTTCACTGGAAATATATCCCATAGCAATTGCCTTATGTAAAGTTGGAGACATACTACCTGAAGTTATTTTTCCTATCTCAAAATCTTTATTATCTAAAATAGTATATCCATTTCGAGCAATTCCTTTATCCATCATTTCTAGACCAACTAATTTTCGTTTTGGTCCATTTTTTTTCTGAATTTTTAAATTTTCATCATTAATAAATTTTTTATTAAATTTTGTAATCCATCCAAGACCTGCCTCAATAGGTGATGTTGTATCATTAATATCATTTCCATATAAACAAAAACCTTTCTCTAATCGTAGTGTATCACGGGCAGCTAAACCGATTGGCTTAATTACAATTGATGTGTTAAATAAAGCTTCCCAAAGCTTTTTTACATCTTTATTTTTTATATATAGTTCATATCCGATTTCTCCAGTATATCCTGTGCGAGAAATAATTACGCTATTAATTTCAGCAATGCAACCAATTTTGAAATTATAATAATTAATTTTTGATAAATCTATTGTTGTTATTTCTTGTAATAGATTAATAGATTTGGGTCCTTGTACTGCTAAAAGAGAATAGTTTTTGGAATGATCTTCAATAGTGCATTTAAATTTATTGTGTCTATTTATCCAATTTAAATCTTTCTCTATATTTGTTGCATTTACTACCAATAAATACCTGTCTTTAGCTAACATATATAATAGGAAATCATCAACTATACCTCCTTGTTTATTTGGAAAACAAGTATACTGAACTTTTCCAGGTATTAGTTTATCTACATCATTGGAAGTAATGAATTGTAATAGTTTATTAGACTCTTCACCACTGATAAATATTTCGCCCATATGTGAAACATCAAATACACCAACATTATTTCTTACATATTTATGCTCTTCTATTACACCTTCGGAATATTGCACAGGCATTTTATAACCTGCAAAATTGATCATCTTCCCTCCTATACCTTCATGAATATCAGACAGTACTAATTTTTTCATTATTATTTTATAATTATCTTTTTTTCTACAGTACCATCGTTATAAAGATAAAATAAAATCTGTTTTGAATTGTTGTAATTATCTTGTCCTAAGGAATTTGTAACTCTCTTTAAAATTTTTTGCTTTTTATTTATATTATTTGGTGTTTCTGTATTTATACAGTTCAATTCACAATTGTAAAATGAACTATATATTCCACTACCATCTCCTGGATCAAAACAATTTCCATTACTATCACAATTCCAGCTAGTAGTTAATTCTTGACATGGAACTTCTACTTCAATATTATAATAAAAATAATAATAATTTGTTGGGTTACTTGCACTACTTCCAGTAATACTCATTATTGAACCTATATCATATGGATAATCTGTGCCTCCATCATTTCTATATAAACCTGTATTTCCATTTGATATACCTAGTTGCCTATTATTACCTGCTGGAACTTTAAAATTTAAGTCTAACTGCTGTTGACCTGCAGTTAATAAATGAGTTGTGTCATCAATTACAGAACCATTATTATCTCTTAACTCAAAAGTTACTGTTACTGGATATTCAGCATAAAAAACAGCTGATTTTATTAATAAATCAGTAGATGCATCGAAAATCATGTGTTGACTTCCAGCAGGAGAATAATAATAGCCACCACTTCCAGAAGTATTATCAAGTTCTCCTCCATATTCTAATGCCGTATTAGCACTAGGGTTAAAATTACTTGATAAAGAATCCATACATCCTAATATAGGTATATTAGGATCTGGATATAATATAGCATTTAAAACAGTAATCTGACCGTTTTGTAATATTGCTTGTAATGTATCTGAAATATAACCAAGCTTTGAGAAAGCAACATTGAAAGTTCCAGCATCAGCATTTCCGCTTGAGTAAAAACCATTCAAGTTTGAGTAGGAACTATTTTGAATAGTAGTATTTAATATTTTAATAGTTGCTCCAATAATAGAAGTTGAAGTAATAGCGTCAGTTATATTTCCTTCTAAATAACATGCTGCCGAAAAATTCCTTTGATATATTAACAATTTTCCATTTCCATTATTACTACTATTAATGTCAGAGGAAATAATATTACCAGATGGTAAAAAAGGATATGTTCCCCAGCACCCATCAAAGCCATCTCCAGATCCATTGTAAGAATCATAATAAGCAACTTGTACTAAGTTATTAGGATTAGTTATATCATGGATAATTGTACCATCTCTATACCATGATGTAACAAGGAAGTTTCCATCAACATGCGTATTATGTGGTATAGAATTTGATTCAGGATTAGATTGAATTCTATCAATTTCTTGAATATTAGATATGTCTGTTATGTCATAAGCAGCTATATAAGCATCAGATTTTTCATCTGTTGTAAATACATATCTACCATCATCACTAATCCATGCGTTATGGGTGAATGCACTAGGAGTTTGGTGTGTTCCAATAATAACCGGATTAGTTTTATCACTAACATCAATAATATATAGATCACCTATATTAATACATCCAGCATATAATGTATCACCTTTAGTCATACCGTCATGAATATATTCATCATTCCATTCTCCAAGATAGGTTGGGTTTGTTGGGTTATTATTAACATCTAGAAATATAGCACCATCTGTTGGATTCCCGCCATTATTACTAGAAGCACCAAAAATATAACAAACACCATTTTCATCAATGTATAGATTATGTGCTGCTGTAAAGGATGTACTGGCTCCAGTCATTGGATTTGAAAACTCTGTAACATGCCAGTTTGTATTACCGGTCATATCAGTAAGATCTATAATTAATAGTCCTGCATGAGCTTCTGTAGTTATATATGCGTAATTCCCCCATGTTTTTATATCCCTCCATGTTGAATTTAGATCAGGAATATAAAATTCTTCTATAGGTGAGGAAGGATTTGTTACATTTACGCAAGAAAATCCATCATTTAGGCCTACAAGTGCATATTCATTTCCATTAATGGGATTAGCCCAACCCCATATATCACTTCCTTCAGATGTTGACCATTCATATGTGCCTAGCAATGAAAGATTGTAATTATTTTGTGAAAATATAAAAAAAGGATATAAGTATAAAATTAATAATATTTTTTGCATTTATTTTTTTTTCAAATATAATTAATTTTTTTTTGCATAGTTTTTTTTATTGAAAATTATACAATAATTATAAGTTTAATTTAAAATTTATACGCTTTATAATTCTAATGTTATTTGACCACTTTGCTCATCATCAATAGACTCCTCATTGATATCTATTGAATTTTCTTGCTCTTGAATTTTATTATCCCTATTACTTAATTCCTCGTATGGTAAAGGTTCTAATAAATTGATTTCTTTTATTTTTTTTGATGTTAGTTTATTTCCAAGTGCTTTTTCACCTTTGATATTAATGAAATCTGAAATATTGATAATTTCTACTTTTCTATCTTTACCTTTCTCTTTAACAAAGATTAATTCTACTCGGGGTTTCCAGTCAGTACTAATTATTTCTAAGTAACTATCTTTATGATTACTAATAAAACTAAATCGAGACATAGTATTTTTAACTAAAAAACGTTTTATATAATATGCTTTTTTAGAACCTTCAAAATATATTGCTGAGATAGGCTTTTCTTGATTATTTTTTTCAATATGTATCATGTTTTCGTCAAAATGATTAGAAATATCAAATGACTTTAATTCAATATCTCCAGATTGTTGGATAGTTAATATCTTGTCGTTAGCTTTAAATGACCCTAGTAATTCTCCTCTATTGTCCACGTTAAGTCTTTGAACAGTATCATCATACCATATTTGACGAGCAGATAATGTAGATATTCCTACAGATTTAAGCTCAATTTTTCGTACTAAATTTTTGGTAATAATATTTCCCACTGCAGCTTTTCCTTTAATATTTAAATTAGCAAAATTAACATCTATTTTTAATGTTTTTAATTTTGCTCGTTTTCTCAAATATACAGTAGCTGTTTCAGCTTCACCGTTAGGATTAGCAGTAAAATAGAGAACTTTACTTCCTTTATTTGATTTTGTAAGACTATAGTCTTTTCCTCTAGTAATTGAGCTAACCGGAAATCTTTTCATCATAGTATTGCCTGATTTTCCATCTTTATAAATCATGTTATAAATTGTACGATCATCTTTTTTCTTAAAGACCCCACAATAAATAACTCCTTTGCCTACAAATACTTTACTATCAATTTTTACAACCTGCATACTTCCGTCAATTTTAAATATAATTATATCATCAATATCAGAGCAGTCACAGACATATTCATCCTTACGCATTGCTGAACCAATAAAACCTTCTTCTCTGTTTACATAAAGTTTCTTATTAGCTACTACTACTTTTTTAGCATCAATATTTTCAAAAGTTCTAATTTCAGTTTTACGTTTTTTATCTTTCCCATACTTAATTTTTATATCTTTAAAGTAGTTAATTGCATATGAATTTAGATTAGATAAATTTTCTTTTGTTTTTAATATTTTATTTTCTAGATTAATAATTTCATTTATTGCTTTATTTAAATCAAATTTGGTAATTCGTTTAATTTTAATTTCAGTAAGTTTTTCTATATTTTCATTTGATAAATTTCTTGATAGCCCTTCAATATGTGGTTTTATTTTTTTGTGTATTGTTTCAATAATTTCTGTCCAATTATCTAACTCTTCTATTTCACGATATATTCTTTTTTCAATAAAAATTCTTTCCAATGACAAAAAATACCATTTTTCTTCTAAATCATTAAGTATAACTTCTAACTCTCTTTTTAATAAATAGAGTGTATGATTTGTTGATCTACTTAGTATTTCAGATACTCCAATAAATTTTGGTTTGTTTTCTTCGATTATACATGCTAATGGAGAGATTGAAACTTCACAATTTGTAAAACTATATAGTGCATCTATTGTTTTATCTGGAGAAATTCCTGATGGTATGGTGATAGCAATTTCTACTTTTTCAGCTGTGTTGTCTTCAATTTTTTTAATTTTTATTTTACCTCTTTCATTAGCTTTGAGAATAGATTGTATTAATGATGTTGTAGTTGTTGAAAAAGGTAATTCTGTTATAATTAACGTATCTTTATTTTCTTGATGGATTTTAGCTCTTACTCTAATTCGCCCTCCTCTTTTACCATCATTATAATTGCTAAAATCAGCACTTCCACCGCTTTCAAAGTCAGGATATATTTTAGGTTTTATTCCTTTTAAAATTTTGATTGAAGCATCAATTAATTCATTAAAATTGTGAGGCAGAATTTTAGTTGATAGTCCAACTGCTATACCTTCTACTCCATGAGTTAAAAGCAATGGGAATTTTACTGGCAGTGTCACTGGTTCTTTTCCTCTACCATCATAACTAGATGACCATTTTGTAATTTTCTTATTATAAATTACATCTAAAGCAAATGGCGTTAATCTTACCTCAATATATCTAGGAGCTGCCGCTCTATCTCCAGTAGCTGCATTACCCCAATTGCCCTGCATATCTAGAAGTAATTGTTTTTGCCCAATTTGAATCATAGCATCACCAATAGAAGCATCTCCGTGAGGATGATATTTCATAGTATTTCCAATTACATTAGCTACTTTATGATACCTTCCATCATCCATTTCTTTTAACGAATGTAATATCCTTCTTTGCACAGGCTTTAAACCATCATTAATATGTGGAACTGCACGTTCTAAGATAACATATGATGCATAATCAAGAAACCAATTCTGGTACATCCCAGATACATGTACTACTTCTTCTTCTTCTTGATTATTTTTTTCTATTTGACTATCTTTTTCCATTTTTATAATTTACAAATAGGCATTTTATGTTCTTATTATTTTGTAATAAATATACTTATTCAATTTCACTTTCTTCAACTCTAAGATTTTCAATAATAAATTCCTGTCTCTCTTTAGTATTTTTTCCCATAAAATAATTTAAGACGTTTTGTATCTTTTCATCTTTACCTAAGATTACTGGATCAAGTCTCATTTTAGGTCCAATAAAGTGTTTAAATTCATCAGGAGAAATTTCTCCTAAACCCTTAAACCTTGTTACTTCAGCGGTTTTTCCTATTTCTATTAATGCGTTTTGTCTTTCATTTTCATTATAACAGTAAATTGTTTTGCGCTTATTTCTAACTCTAAAAAGTGGAGTTTCTAATATATACACATGACCTTCTCTAACTAACTCTGGAAAAAATTGTAAAAAAAATGTAAGTAATAGCATTCTAATATGCATACCATCTACATCTGCATCAGTTGCGATAACAATTTTATTATATCTTAAATTATCAATACCCTCTTCAATATTTAATGCTGCTTGTAAGAGATTAAATTCTTCATTTTCATATACAATCTTTTTAGTAAGCTCAAATGAATTTAGAGGCTTTCCTCTTAAACTAAATACTGCTTGTGTTTGAATATCTCTAGTTTTTGTAATAGAACCTGATGCTGAATCTCCTTCAGTTATAAAAAGTGTTGAATCCGTACTAAATTTCTTGTTGTGATCATTATAATGAACTCTACAATCTCTTAGTTTTTTATTATGCAGACTAGCTTTCTTTGCACGTTCTCTAGCTAATTTTTTAACTCCGTACATAGCTTTTCTCTCATACTCTGCTGTTTTTATTTTCTTTTCAATTAATTCTGCAGATTCAGGATTTTTATGTAAATAATTATCTAGATGTTTTTTTAAAAAATCTTGAATAAAAGTAAGAACTGTCATTCCATTAGGCTCCATTTCAGTTGATCCTAATTTAGTTTTAGTTTGAGACTCAAATATTGGTTCAATTACTTTAATACTTATAGCTGCATTAATTGCTTGTCTAATGTCAGATGCGTCATAGTTTTTGTTATAAAAATCCCTTAAAGTTTTTACTAAACCTTGTCGAAAAGCTCCTTGATGAGTACCACCCTGTATAGTGTGTTGACCATTAACAAAAGAATGATACTGTTCAGAATATTGATTTTTACAATGAGTAATTGCTACTTCAATATCATCTGATTTTAAGTGTATTACAGGATATAATATTTCCGTATCTATTCTTTGTTTTAAAAGGTCATACAAACCATTTTCAGAATATAGTTTTGCTCCATTAAAAACTATTGTTAAACCAGGATTTAAATAGCAATAATTCCACATCATTTTTTCGATATATTCAATTATAAATCTATATTTCCCAAACAACTCTTGATCTGGAATAAAAGATACTTTAGTACCTTTTCTACTTGAACTTTCTTTTATAGGTATTTCATTTGTTATTTTACCTTTTGAAAATTCTACAATTTTACTCTTTCCTTCACGAGTAGATTTAATTTTAAAATATGATGATAGTGCATTAGCAGCTTTTGCACCTACTCCATTTAGACCAACTAATTTCTTAAAAACTTTAGAATCATACTTAGCCCCTGTATTAATTTTTGATACTACATCTATTACTTTTCCAAGAGGAATGCCTCGACCAAAATCTCGCACAGATACTTTTTTATTCTTTATATTTACTTCAATGGTTTTTCCATTACCCATAACAAACTCATCAATTGAATTG
>MDTB01215120.1_pt1 | contig 26235 bp, 29 predicted proteins | sample 811161 | NCBI WGS metagenome assembly MDTB01 (sample SAMN05326650, study PRJNA326480) | marine metagenome | isolation source: seawater | place: Mediterranean Sea | collected 2009 | reverse complement strand
TTTGGAGAGATGGCCGAGTGGTTTAAGGCGCACGCTTGGAAAGTGTGTGTACCCTTACAGGTACCGTGGGTTCGAATCCCACTCTCTCCGCCAAAATTTTTTACAAAAAACGTTCAAAATAACAGATATAAAAAATTAAAAAAAAAAATTATAAAACCTTAAATAGACCAGGTAAATCAATACTAATTTAAGTACAAATGTTACCAGGATTTTATTAAATTTTTAAAAAATGTTATAATTTATCTTTCCGAATAAAATAAATGACAAAAAATACATCATCAAATTATCAAGCAGACTCCATTAAGGTTCTTAAGGGTCTAGAAGCAGTCAGAAAAAGGCCTGGTATGTATATAGGAGATACCGACGATGGAACCGGTTTACATCATATGGTTTATGAAGTTGTAGATAATGCTATTGATGAGGCTTTAGCTGGATATTGTAATAATATTGAAGTTGAAATTAATTTAGAAGGAACTGTAACAGTCTCTGATAATGGTAGAGGAATTCCAGTTGATATGCATAAAGGTGAGAAAAAATCTGCAGCTGAGGTGATTATGACACAATTACATGCAGGCGGAAAGTTCGATCATGACTCATATAAAGTTTCTGGGGGTCTACATGGGGTTGGTGTTTCGGTAGTTAATGCACTTTCAGAAAAACTTCATCTGGAAATAAATAGAGATGGAAAAAAATATTTTATAGAATTTAACAATGGTGATGCTAAATCTGCTTTAAAAGTAGTTGGTAAATCAAAAGAAACTGGTACAAAAATTACTTTCCTTCCATCTAAAGAAGTGTTTTCTACTATCAAGTTTAGTTCAGTCATAATTAATAAACGAATGCGTGAGCTAGCATTTTTAAATAGAGGAGTAAAAATATCTGTAACAGATAGTACTTTTAAAAAACCTAAAATAAATACTTTTAAATTTGATGGTGGAATTTTAGAGTTTGTAAATTACCTAGATGATAAAAGAGAAAAATTAAAAAATAAAAATGGAAACGATTTATTTAAAAAACCTATTTATATAGAGGGTAAAAAAAATAATATTGATATTGAGTGTGCTCTACAATGGAATTTAATGTATTCTGAAGATGTATATCCATATACAAATAATATATTTCAAAAAGATGGTGGTACACACTTGTTGGGTTTTAGGAGTGCTTTAACAAGAGTAATTAATAAGTATGCAAATGAATTAAATCTTTTAAAAAAAACAAAGCTATCAATATCAGGTGATGATGTAAAAGAAGGACTAACATGTGTACTTTCTATCAAAATCCCAGATCCCAAATTTTCATCACAAACAAAAGATAAACTAGTTTCTTCGGAAGTAAGAAATATAGTTGAGACTTTAATTAGTGAAAAATTATCTTTATGGTTTGATCAAAATCCTTCTATTTCAAAAATTATTCTAGCAAAAATAATTCAAGCAGCACAAGCTAGAGATGTTGCTAGGAAAGCCAGAGAAAATGTAAGACGAAAAGGAGCTTTAGAACTCACAGGGCTACCCGGTAAGTTAGCTGATTGTCAAAATTCAAAACAGGAGGGTACAGAATTATTCATAGTAGAGGGAGACTCAGCAGGGGGCTCTGCAAAGCAAGGTAGAAATAGAGAATATCAAGCTGTTTTGCCGTTAAGAGGGAAAATCTTAAACACCTATGTCGATTCAAATGGAAAAAAGAAAAACGGAAGAGATGATGATCATAGAACCAAGACTCTTTCAAAAATGATTTCCTCAAATGAAATAGTAACACTAATAAATGCTCTTGGACTAGATCCAAAAAGTGAAGATTTAGATTTAAAGCATCTAAGATATGGAAAAGTTATTATTATGACCGACGCAGATGTTGACGGATCACATATTAGAGCTCTTTTGCTTACTTTCTTTAACAACAAACCTTTTAATCAATTAATTGAAAGCGGTCATATATATTTGGCACAACCACCATTATTTAAAATTAACAAGGGTATGAAAAGTATTTACATAAAAGACGAAAAGGAATTAGAAAAGTATATTTTAAATAATTCGAAAAATTTAAAAAAATTGAAAAAAGGGTCAAAAGACTATGAGACACAATTTACTGACGAAAAATCAAAATTGAGCATTCAGAGGTTTAAAGGTTTAGGAGAAATGAACCCAGAAGAATTGTGGAATACAACACTCAATCCTGAGACTAGAAACTTGCTTAAAGTAGAATATTCAAAAGATATTAAAAAGGATCATGAGATAATACACACTTTAATGGGAAATGACGTTGCTCTAAGAAAAGATTTTATAATCTCAAACGCAATAGATATTACAAATCTAGATATATAATAATGAGGTTTTTTGAGACTTCAAAACTGTATTTTCTTAACAGGTTCGAATACATTAATTTAAGATGGATAGCAATTTTTGGACAATTACTAACTATAAATGTAGTTAAATTTATTTTTGAATTTGAATTTGAGTATGTTCAGGCTAACATATTAATATTTTTAAGCATAATCTGTAATATATACTTAATAAAGTTTTATAAAAAAAATCAATTAAGTGATAAATTATCATTTTATTTTTTGTTAATTGATATTTTATTATTAAGTATATTAATTTATTTAACGGGTGGAATAGTAAATCCTTTTTCAATATTTATTATTGTTCCAAGTATTTTTGCATCCATCTATCTTGGAAAAAAAACAAGTATTTTGTTAGTCTTTATAACTATGACTTTAATTGTTTTTTTAACTTTTTTTAAAATGGATCTTCCATACCCACTTAATGCTTATTTTCATGTAAGTGATTATTATTATTATGCTATTCCTACCTCATTACTAATTGTTCTTTTTTTTTTAAATTATTTTTCTATAAGCTTTGGAGTTAAAAGCAGGGAAAGGAAGGAAGCATTTGATAAGATAGAATCTTTAATGGCAAAAGAACATGAGCTTTTTTCTCTGGGTGGACAGGCCGCCGCCGCCGCCCATTCTCTTGGAACTCCTTTGTCGACTATTAAAATAGTTTTACAAGAACTAAATGACGAGTTTTACAATAAAAAAAATATTAAAAAAGACTTAACTTTATTATCTAGCCAAGTAGATAGATGTATAGATATATTGAAAAAGCTGACAATAGACCCGCCATTCGAAGACGAATTTTTAAATAGAAATTTGAATATAAAAGATTACATCATTCAAATTGTTAAATCATTTGAAGAAATATCTAAAAAGCAATTTATTGTAATAGCTGATCAGTTTAATAATAAAGTAAAAATACCTAAAATGATAGAAATTGTCTATGGACTAAGAAATTTTATTGGAAATGCAAATAAATTTTCAAATAATAAAATTTTTATAAATATTTACAGTGATAATGAAAAAACAGAAATTACTATAGAAGATGACGGCTCTGGATTTCCAAAAAGTATATTTTCAAAAATAGGAGAGCCTTATATAAATTCTCAATTAAAATCAAAAAATAATAAAAGCGGTATGGGTCTTGGTATTTTTATTGGAAAGACACTATTAGAAAAAAATTTAGCTAAAATTAAAATTTCAAATTCTCAAACAAGGACTGGTGCGGAAATTAAAATTATTTGGAAAAATAGTGATTTAATCTCATTTTAAGTTAGTGAAGTTTTTGTTTATCATTAAATAACTTACTTAATTGATTTATCATAACATCACCAAGTTCTTGAACGTCAGCTATTTTAATTGCTTTGGAATAGTATCTTGAGACATCGTGACCAATACCTATTGCTAAAATCTCAACATTGCTCTTATTTTCAATAAATTTTACTATTTTTTTTAAATGCTTCTCTAAAAAATCGCCTGAATTTACAGATAATGTAGAGTCATCGACTGGTGCCCCATCTGATATAACCATCAAAATTTTTCTCTCCTCTTTTCTTTTTTGAAGTCTACTGAAGGCCCAATTTATTGCTTCTCCATCAATGTTTTCTTTAAGTAGGCCTTCTTTGAGCATAAGACCTAAATTATTTTTTGTTGTTCGCCATTGGCTATCTGCACCTTTATAGATTATATGACGTAAATCATTTAATCTTCCAGGGTTTTGTGGTTTACCTTTTTTGTTCCAATCTTCTCTTGAAAGTCCACCCTTCCAGTTTTTTGTTGTAAATCCAAGAATCTCAACTTTCACAGCACATCTTTCTAATGTTCTAGATAAGATATCAGCGCAGATTGCAGCTATAGTTATAGGCCTTCCACGCATTGATCCAGAGTTATCAATTAAAAGTGTTACAACGGTATCCTTAAAATCGTAATCCTTCTCTTTTTTAAATGATAAAGAACTATAGGGATCAATAATTACTCGTGTCAATTTTGATGTATCTAATAAACCATCCTCTAAATCAAATTCCCAGGATCTCTTTTGGCTCGCCAATAGTTGTCTTTGAAGTTTATTTGCTAGCTTAGTAATTAAATCTTGAAATGATACCAATTGTTGATCTAAATTTTTTCTTAACTTGTTTATTTCTTGACTTTCTTCCAATTTTTCAGCTTTTGATACTTCATCAAACTCTTTAGTAAAAACTTTATAATCTTTATCAAAAGAATTCAGATTAAATTTTTGAATTACAGTTTCTGAGCTTTGTTTTTCAGAGTCAGCAGTCATTTGCTGTTCGTCAATTTTGTGTTCGCTAAAATCATAATCAGAATCAAATCCAGCTTTATCTGAATCTTCTCGCTGTTTGTCCTCTCCATCACTTGCATCGTCATTAGTATTATTTTCATTGTCATCATTTTGATTTTCAGAACTTTTTTCATTTTCATCATTTTGATTTTCATCTGAGTCATCAAATATATCCATTTCCTCAAGTATTTCTGAAAATTTTTTGTTGTAATCGTTTTGATTTTCTACATTTTCAGACAAATAATCTAGATATTTACTGAAGGACTTATCAAAATCTTTAGACCAAAAATCTAAGATATTTTGACTTATTTTATTTAATTTAATATTAAAAAAATTCTTTAACAAATATAATTCAAAGGCTTCTTGCACTGTTACGTCATCTTTAGTTTTTAATTGATCTTTTTTTTTTATATTTAATTTATAATTATAGTTTTCGATGAAATTATTTTTAACACCTTTTAGCATCTTGCCACCAAGAACTTCACATCTTATTTTTTCTGACAACTCATACAATGATTTACATGATAAGTTTTTAGGAAGATTTGATTTATAAATGTTACTATTTGAAAACTTTTTCCTTAGAGCTTTAGAGTCTGCTTCTGCTCTATATTTTATAAAATCGTCTCTTGTTTTCAAATTATCTAATTCGAAAAAATCTATAACCTTTGAGTTTTTATCTTTATCTTTCCTTGAAATATAATTATCTGAAATTGCATTAGCAGTTGAGATAATAGCTAATTTAAATCTTTCTTTGATATTATTTTCTTTACTCATTCATCATTGAGCATTTATAATAGATTCTGGAAGTTCTTCCCCAAAGCATCTTTGATAATATTCAGCAATAATATTTTTTTCCACATCATCACATTTATTTAAAAAAGTAACTCTAAAAGCATAACCAATATCGTTAAATATTTCTGAGTTTTCTACCCAATGTAACACAGTTCGCGGACTCATAACTGTTGAAATATCTCCCGCCATAAAACCTTTTCTTGTTAGTGTTGCCACTTTAATCATATTAGCAACTTTTTCTTTGCCTTTAGTATTATTTAAGTTTTTATTTTTAGCTAAAATGATTTCCATTTCTTTATCAAGACTTAGATAATTTAAAGAGGTAACAATATTCCATCTATCCATTTGACCTTGATTGATTTGCTGAGTGCCATGATATAATCCAGTAGTATCTCCAAGTCCCACGGTATTTGCAGTCGCAAATAATCTAAAGTATTTATTTTGCTTTATAACTTTATTTTTATCTAAAAGTGTAAAGCTCCCATCAGCTTCAAGAATTCTTTGGATTACAAACATAACATCAGGTCTTCCAGCATCATATTCATCAAAAACAAGTGCTATAGGATTTTGAATAGACCAAGGTAAAATACCTTCTTTAAATTCAGTTACTTGTTTATTATCTTTAATAGTAATTGCATCTTTTCCAATAAGATCAATTCTACTAACATGACTATCTAAATTGATTCTTATGCAAGGCCAATTTAATCTTGCCGCTATTTGTTCGATATGAGTTGACTTACCTGTTCCATGAAATCCTTGAACAAGAACTCTTTTATTAAAAGCAAAACCAGATAGAACTGCTAACGTAGTGTCTTTATCAAAAATATAATTTTTATCAATTTCTGGAACGTATTCATTTTTTTTTGAAAAAGCTTCAACCTCTAGAGCAGAATCTACGCCAAAAGTTTGTTTGACTGAAAGTTTAATGTCAGGTTTTATATTTAAACTATTTTCCAATTTTTGTCCTATAAGTATTTTTAAGCTGTGTATAAGCCAGTGTAATAACTTTTAACTTTTCTTCATATTTTTTATCTCCTAAATTAATATCAGGGTGAAATTTTTTAACAAGTTTTTTAAATTTTTTTTGAATTTTTTCCCATTTTAAACCTGCCGTTACTCCTAATATTCCAAAGGCTTTTAAATCATTACTATTAAATTTTAATTTTTCATCTGCTTCAAAATAGCTCTTTAATCTTGGATCATCTAAATCTTCTCTAAGAGTGTTATTCCATAGCACTTTAAAAAAATTATCACTAGAACTAAATCCTTGAGTTGGTTTATGCCAAGTCATGTCAGATTTTATGAAGTTTAAAATTTCATTATCGTTCATTCCAGTAAAATAATTCCAGTTTTTGTTGAATTCTTTTACGTGCTTTAAGCACAACATTCTGTATCTTTTACTATTATCTTTTTCTACAGGCGCTCTATACTCACCAATTTCAAAGCAATTATTCCAGTCACAAATGGTTTTCATGTTATATAATATAAAACTATTTTTTATGAATATAAATGAATTAAGTAATTTAATAAAAAAAAAAATTTCTAATGAGATCAATTGTGATTTTTTAGATATTCAAGATAAAACTTACCTTCATATTAAACATGATACTCATGAAAAAGGAAAATTTCATATCAAAATAATTTTAAAATCTACTGAACTGACTAAAACGAACAAAATATTATCTACCAGAAAAATTTATAACATTTTAAGCAATGAATTGAAAAACTATATTCATTCAATTCAAATTGAGCTAATATGACTATCTAAAAATTTTTTCACTTCTTTAATATTATAAAAGTTTTGGGTAGTAAGTTTTCCAATATTTTTAATTAAGATTAAATTAATTTGTTTATTTATATTTTTTTTATCTGACTTCATAAATTTTAATATTTTATTAACATCTTTTTTTCCAAAAAGATTATTAATTTTAAGAAATTTATTTAATTTATTTAGATGTTCAATGATAATCTTATATTCAAATAACTTAATAAAATTTTTTTTAAAGCTAAATTCAGTTGCTGTTTTTATACCCAATAGTACTGCTTCTCCATGATTTAGTTTTTTCGAATAACTCAGGGCTGCTTCATAAGCATGTCCAAAAGTGTGCCCGAAGTTTAAAAGCTTTCTTAAGTTTTTTTCTTTCTCATCTTTTTCTACAATTTCTTTTTTTATTAAGCAACTTTCATAAATTGCTTTTTCAATATAAGGACTTTTAAGATTAATTATATTGTTTAAAAATTTATCTAAATAAATAAAAAATTTTTTATTTTTTATTAAAGAATGTTTCAAAATTTCACCATAACCGCATAACACTTCTCTTTTTGGAAGTGTTTTTAAAAAACTAATATCTGAGATTACTAAATCTGGCTGATAGAATGTTCCAACTAAATTTTTTCCAAATTTTGTATTAACTCCAGTTTTACCACCAATAGACGAGTCAACTTGCGAAAGTAAAGTCGTTGGTATATTTACAAAATACAAACCTCTTTTAAATATACTTGCAGTAAAAGATGATATATCTCCAATAATGCCTCCACCTATAGAAACTATACAATCATTTCTATTAAAATTATTTTTTTGTAAAATGTTAAGTATGATATTTACTTTATCTAGATTTTTATTTTTTTCAGTAGAATTAAACTTATAAAAAAAAATTTTTTTGTTAAAATTATTTTTTAGTATTTTTATCGTACTTTTTGAAATTTTTGAGTCAATAATAAAAAGATAATTATTTGACCTAATATTATTTTTAATCAAAATTCTAAAAATATTTTTAAATAAGTTTGACCCAATTATAACAGGGTACTTTTTATTATTAGTTTTGACTAAGATTTTTTTCGTTTTCATAAATATCTAAAATTTTTTTTACAATTTTTCTTTTATCTAATTTATCACAATTAATCTTATAATCTGCCTTAGAATATATTTTAGATCTAATTTCCAATAATTTTATTAGGTCTTTTTCACTCAAATTATTTACTTTAGGTCTGGTTTTACTATTTATTATTCGTGGTATCAAAAACTTTGAGCTCCACTTCAGCCATATTGTTATATTTTCATTTTTTAATTCATTCCTAATTTTGTCATTCATAAAAGCACCACCACCAAGTGCAATTATACCTTTTGAATAACCTAAAACTTTTATTGAGATTTTTTCCTCTAAGTCTCTAAAAAAACCTTCACCCTTTTTTTTAAAAATTTCCGAAATTTTTAAATTGGTATGATTTTCAATAATTTTATCCACATCAAAGAACCTTAATCTCGTTTTATTTGATATAATTCTACCTATTGTAGATTTTCCTGATCCCATCATGCCTATTAAAACTAGGTTTTTTTTCATTTAAAGTTTCTTTATTGAAAAAACACAAATATGTCTTATTTTGAAATTAATTAACGTTATATGCAATTTTATAAAAAAACAAGTATTGGTAAATCAAATTTTTTAATTAAAATTCTAATCAGATTAAGCATAGCATGCTTCATATTTTTAATTTTGCTTATGTTCATTGATAGAATAAATTTTCCAGCACCTAATAAAAAAATTGAAAAAATAATTCCAAATGAAAATCTTAAAACAATCAATTAAAAAAATATTATTTATTTTTATTTTTTTAATTTTTGCTCAAGCTAATTCAAATGAACCAGTTGATATATGGGATATTAGTCAAAAAAAAAATAATCAAAATGATGTTGAGCAAAATGATAATAATCAAAGTGATACTATAGAAAATACACAAACAATAAACCAGTTGGCATCTATTGAAGAAGAAGAACAGGTTTTAGAAAAAAAAAAATACTTATTTGGAATTTATGATCCAGATGAAAATGACCTCTCATTAAATATGTGGGAAAAAACCAATAAGGAAAAAACATTAAAACTAGTCAACAAAATTAATGATTTAGATTTATCAAATGATGCAAAAAAAATTTATAATAATCTAATTCTCACTAATGCATTTGTACCCAATAGCTTTACGGATAATGAGTTTTTGCAATTAAAAGTAGATTGGTTAATCAAAAGTAAGAATTTAGAATTAATAGATAAGTTTATATATAATAATAACGAGCAAGAAATAAATCCAAAACTTTTAAAATTTTATATTGATGAATATTTATCAGAGGGTAATTTAGAAGATGCTTGTAAAGTTTTTGATATAGTTCAGATTTTACCACAAGATAATTATATATCTAAGTTTCAAATTTATTGTCTAATCTATAATAATAAAAATGAACTAGCTCAAGTTCAATTTGATTTACTTAAAGAAGAAAATTTTAAAGATAAGCTATTTGAAGATAAGTTTTATTTTTTGATGGGTTATAAAAGTAATACAGATAAATTTATATCAGAAAAAAGTATTTTAGATTTTCACTTAACCAGAATAACTAATGATGAATTTGAATTTGAGCCCAACGAAACAACAAATAAAAATATTTGGAGATATTTAAAATCTTTTAATTTGTTACAAAATGTAGATAAGATTGATATTGAAAATGATGAAAAAGTTCTTTCTATTGAAAATGCAACTCACAATAATAACTACTCTGAGCAAGATCTATTAAATCTTTATACTCGTTATAGATTCAGTATACAGCAATTACTTAATATTGAGGATACATACAGTTTATTACCAAAGAATCAATCTAGAGCTTTGTTATATCAGGGAGTTCTTTTAGCTAATGATGATGCTGATAAAATTAAGTTGCTTCAAATTTTAAAGGAATCTTTTAAGAAAAGTAAAATTGAAAATGCTTTTAATATTGAATTCATAAAAATTCTTGAAAAAATCAATGAAAAAAAAATTCCAGATAAATATAAGTTTTTTTATAATTTTTATTTAACCTCAAATAATGAAGAAGACAATAAAATAAAATTTAATAATAAAATTTTACATCAATCAAAGTTAATTAGTTACTTTTCTGGAGATATGAAAATTGAAAACTCTGAAAAAGAGCTTAAAAAAATGTTAAAGAAAATTAAAAATAACAAAAAATATTTTTTTTCTTTAAAGGATAAAATAATTGTAGAGTCTCTAATTTCTGATGGTCTTAAATTATCTGAAAAAGATCAATCTTTACTTGAATTAAATACCGCCAATATACCTACAGATATAGAAGTAATGATAAATGACAATGAATTAGCAATGATAATACTTCGTCTTGTAGAGATAATAGGTGAGGACAATCTTGTTAATTTGGGTACTGAAAGTCTTTATTTCATAATTACAACGTTAAATAAACTAAATGTAGACAAAATAAGAAATGAAATAATCTTGGAAGTTCTTCCTTTAAAAGCATAATATAAAGAATAGAATATCCTAATGTCTTTGGAAAATATTATAACCGTACCTGATGAAACACTTAGAAAAATTTCAAGTCCAATTGAGAACGTTGGACAGAATGAGAAAAAACTTATAAAAGACATGTTTGAAACTATGTATCACCATAAAGGCATAGGCTTAGCAGCAATTCAAATTGGTATACCAAAAAGAATAATAGTTTTAGATGTTTCTCAAAAAAAAGATAAGAAAAATCCTTTATGCCTTATTAATCCAGTAATCAAAAAACAAAGTGATGAAACATCCACCTACGAAGAGGGGTGTTTAAGTTTACCAGAAACATTTATAGAGATAGAGAGACCAAAAATCTGTTTTGTCGAATATGTTGATAGTGACGGAAAAAAAAAAGAAATGAAATGTGATAATCTTTTATCAACATGTATACAGCATGAAATAAATCATTTAGATGGAAGATTAATTATTGATTTTTTGTCAAAATTAAAAAGAGATCTAATTGTTAAAAAACTTTCAAAAAATAAACAAAATCTTGACAGAATAGTAGTTTAAAAATGTTGAAGAAAATAGTTTTTATGGGCACTTCAAGTTTCGCTGTACCTATTTTAAAATCATTATATCAAAATGGATATTCAGTAGTTTCGGTTTATACCCAAGCTCCTCAAAAATCTAATCGAGGAATGAAATTAACAAAGTCACCTGTTCATTTAATTTCTGAAACATTAAGTTTAGAAGTAAGAACACCAAAAACTTTTAAAAATAATTTTGAAGAATATGACTATTTAAAAAAATTAAATCCTGATTTAGTCATTGTTGTTTCTTATGGTCAGATTATACCTGAAATGTTTTTGAGCCTTCCGAAAAAAGGTTTTATAAATATTCACGCTTCCCTACTACCCAATTATAGAGGAGCAGCACCAATTCAAAGATCTATAATGAATTTAGAGCAAGAAACTGGAATTAGTATTATGAAAATCAACTCTAAATTAGATGAAGGACCAATTTGTAATTCTTATAAAATAAATATTGACAAAAAAGACAATACAGAAAGTTTATCGGAAAAATTATCTATAATTGCATCCGAGAAGATTTTGGACAATATCGATGATATATTAGAGAATAAAGCCGACTTTAAAGATCAAGATCATACCAAAGCAACCTATGCAAAAAAAATTGACAAAAAAGAAGCTAGTATTGATTGGAACACACCTGCCCAAAATATCATAGCTAATATTAATGGATTAAATGGTTCCTATTTTTTTTTTAATGGCTCTAGATATAAAATTCTCAGCGCTGTGCTATCAAATTTAAATGGTAGAGCTGGTGAAATCATAAGTGATAATCTTGAAATTGCGTGCAAAGAAAAGTCAATTAAAGTAATAACAATTCAAAGAGAAGGTAAAAGACCTCAAAAAACCCCAGAGTTTTTATTAGGTTCACAAATGAAAAAAGGCTCATTATTAAATAATGCATAGATACCAAATATTAGTTGAGTATGAGGGATCTAAGTTTATTGGGTGGCAAATTCAAAAAAAAGGAAAAACTGTCCAGGGATTAATTCAGAAAAAAATTTCAATACTATTAAAAGAAAAAATAATATTGTCAGCTGCTGGAAGGACTGATTCTGGAGTGCACGCCAATGAACAATCTGCCCACTTTGATTGTAAAATTAAAATAAAAAAATTAAATAATTTTCTAAAATCAATAAATTATTTTTTAAATAAAAACGGTATATCGATTTTGAAAATTATAAAAAGAAAAGATAACTTTCACGCAAGATTCTCAGCTAAAATAAGAATATATAAATACGTTATTATTAACCGTTCAAGTGCATCAGTTTTAGAAAAAAATAGAGCATGGCATATAATTAAAAAACTTGATTTAGAATTAATGAGAAAAGGTGCAAAAAAATTAATTGGGACAAAAGACTTTTCTACTTTCAGGGCTTCCAGCTGTCGTGCAAAAAGTCCCATTAGAACAATGAAATTAGTTAAAATTAAATCTACAAAAAACAAAATTGAAATAGAATTCAGATCACAGTCTTTTTTACAAAAACAAGTCCGTTCTATGGTTGGATGTCTAAAATATCTTGGAGAAAAAAAATGGAGCTTAAAAAAATTTGACAATGCTATAAAACTTAAAAATAGATCTTTATGTGCCCCGCCAGCACCACCAGAAGGACTTTATTTAAAAAGAATTATTTATTAATTCCTTTTATTGCTCATAGAAAATTTTTTATTTATACGCCATCTCGATTCTTCTCGGACAATATACCCACAGCAATTTTTAGAGTTACATTTACAAGGAAATTGTTTGTAATCCTTATCAAAACCAAAACCATAATCACAGGTAATTTCCTCATTTTCTTTAATATCTTTTATTGCTCTAATCCAAATCTTCAATCCTTTACCATCATATTCAGAGTTAGGATTGCAGCTATGGTTTATTAATCCTGCCGTATTCCAAGGAAAATCACCATCTAAGGTATATTTTTTATTTAAAGTGAATAAGTATATTGGTTTATCATTATCGTACTTATCAGATTCATCGACTTGTTTATTTGTAACTATTTTCCCTTTGTAATAAATAATTTTTGTTCCAGCCTTAATTTTTTTTGAAGCATAGAGACCACGGCCCTTGTTATCAATATTGGACTTTTTAATTCTATATAACTTCATAAAGATTATTTATAATGTATTAAAAATTTATCAATTAAATTCTATAAGTGCGTTAACATGTTCGTTAGCACTTTCAGCGAGCGCATTTAAGTCATAGCCACCCTCGAGTATAGAAACTACTTTACCATTTGTGAATTTATTTGTTGCACTCAATACCCTTTTAGTTATTTCGTAAAAATCTTTAGAACCCAACTCAAACTGAGCTAAAGGATCATCTATATGTGCATCAAATCCTGCGGAAAATAAAAGAAAATCTGGTTTAAAATTAATTAACCTATCCAGCACTCTATTTAAAGCGTTAAAATATTGTTCAGAATTTGTACCAGCAGGCAATGGAATATTTAAGGAATTATCAAAGTTTCCTTTGTCTTTATCCGTACCTCCACCTGGATAAAAAGGATATTGATGAGTTGAAATATATAATGCATTTTTATTGTTACGCATTACATCATAATTTCCATTTCCCCAGTGCACATCAAAATCCACACAGGCAATTTTATTATATTTAAACTTTTTTACTAAATAGTTTAATGCTACTCCTGCTTGATTTATCACACAGAAGCCCATGGCCTTGTTTTTTTCAGCATGATGTCCTGGAGGTCTTACCGCACAAAAAGCATTTTTAAATTCTCCATTTTCAATACCATTAATCGCTCTTATTACAGAGCCAGCTGCATCATATATTGCATTTTTACTGCCTGGTGAAATCACAGTGTCACCATCCAAAAATTTTAGACCATCCGTTGGAAATGATTTTGTAATATTTTTAATATATTCTTCAGAATGTGTAATTTCTAATATTTCACTTGGAACTTTATCAGGCTCTTGCCATATCAAATCTTTTCTGATTTTTAACTTTTTTTTAATAGATAATATTCTTTTTGGCTGCTCAGGATGACCATCCCCTGTAAGATGTTTTTCAGAAGTCTCAGAACTTATAATTGCAGTTTTCACTTGAAATAATCTTGTAAAATATTTTCATAAATCTTTGTTAAATTTTTTAAATCTTTCAATGATACTGCCTCATCAATTTTATGCATAGTTTTACCAACTAAACCAAATTCTAGACAGGGAGATATTTTTTTTATAAATCTAGCGTCTGAAGTACCCCCAGTTGTTGAGAGTTTTGGTTTTATTTTAGTAATTTTTTCAATAATATTTTGTATCATAAAAGTTACTGAATTTGGTTTAGTTAAAAAAGCTTCACCAGATACCCTGTACTCTATTTTGTAAACAGATTTATTTTTTTTACTAATTTTTCTAAAAATTTTATTAAGTCTTTTTTGAATAGATCTTGATGAGTGCTTATTATTAAATCTTATATTAAATGTTGCTTCAGCAAATCCAGGTATTATATTATCTGCATTATTATCAATATTTATTTTAGTAATCTCTAAATTCGTAGGTTGAAAATTTTTTGTACCTTTATCAAATTTAATGTTTTTTAACTCATGTAAAATTTTGATTATCGTTGTTGAAGGATTATTTGCTCTATGTGGGTATGCGACATGACCCTGAATACCTTTAATTGTAAGTTTACCTGTTAAACTTCCTCTTCGTCCTATTTTTATCATTTCACCTAATTTATTTGGATTTGTAGGTTCTCCCACTAAACAAAAATTAATCTTTTCTTTTTTCTTTTTAAGATAATCAACAACTTTATTCGTTCCATTTATTGCATCACCTTCTTCGTCACCAGTTATCAATAAACTAATTGATCCTGTAAATTTTTTATTCTTACTTAAAAAAGAGCTAACGGCAGCAACAAAAGCAGCAATAGAGCTTTTCATATCGTTAGCACCCCTTCCAATTAAATGACCTTTTTTAATTGATGGTTTAAAAGGATTAACTGTCCAATCGCTCATATTGCCAGGTGGAACGACATCCAAGTGTCCAGCAAAACAAAAATTTGGTCCTTTATTTCCTAACTTTGCATATATATTTTTAACAGGTTTAAAATTTTTTTCTTTAAATTCAATTACTTTAGTTTTGAAACCTAATTTTTTAAGTTTCTTTTCTAAAAATTTCATCACTCCAGCATCGATTGGAGTTACTGATGGAAACTTGATTAGCTCTTTTGCTAATTTAATTTCATTTAAAATTGTCATTATTTTTATTCTCTTAAAAGATCGTTAATTGATGTTTTTGATCTTGTTTTTTCATCGACTTGTTTGATTATTACAGCACAGTATAAAGATGGAGCAGAAGAATTTTTTTTATCTGGCAAAGAACCAGGAACAACAACAGAGTAAGGTGGAATTTTACCGTAAGTAATTTCGCCTGTTTTCCGATTTACTATTTTTGTTGATTGACCTATAAACATACCCATACTCAAAACTGATCCTTCACCAACAATCACTCCCTCTACAATTTCAGACATTGCTCCTAAAAAAACGTTATCTTCAATTATTGTTGGTAATGCTTGGGCAGGTTCTAACACACCTCCAATACCTGAACCTGCAGATATATGGCAGTTTTTTCCTATTTGACAACAGCTTCCTGCACGTGCAAATGTGTCAATCATCGTACCTTCATCGATGTATGCACCAATGTTTACATAGCATGGCATTAAAACCGCATTCTTTCCAACAAAAGATCCTTTTCTTACTGGAGAGTTAGGTACCATTCTAAAACCAGCTTTTTCATGATCTTTTTTAGTCCAACCAGCTGTTTTACCTTTTAGTAAATGAGACTTATCAAACCAACTGCTATAAGGACCACTTAATGCTTCCATACCATAAATTCTAAAACTTAACATAATTCCTTTTTTGATATATTGGTGCGTTATCCATTCATCATTAATTTTTTCAGCAACTCTTATTTTTCCATCATCCAAATCATTGATAACTTGATCAATTGCATCTTTAATTTTTTTATCCGAGTTGGAATTAATTTGATCTTTTTTTTCCCAAGCATCATTTATAATATTTTCAATAGACATAATTTATTTACTTTTTAATAACCTTATTTCTCTGAGAAATAAAGATAGATTTTCAATTTTATGAGAAATATAATCCTTATCAGAGTCCATCTTTCCAAAATGCTCATCATTAATTAACCAAACAGTTGCACATCCTCGCTCATACCCAATACTAAGGTTTTTTGCAATATCTTCAATATAGATTGTTTCTTTTGGGTTAATTCCAAATTTTTTTACCATTAATTCAAAAGTCCTTGCTTCTGGTTTGGGCACATATCCTGCATCTTTAATATCAAAAATTTTATCTCTTCCAAATAAGTCATAAATACCAAGGTGTGTTAAAATATTTTTAGCATGAGCAGCACTGCCATTAGTAAATATATACTTTTCCATATTTAAAAGCTCTAGTTCTTTTCGCATTACTTTATCTTCTTTCATAAATGTCAAATCGATTGTATGAACATAAGATAAAAATTCTTCTGGTGGTATATCATGATGAATCATCAAACCATTTAAACTAGTATTATACTTATAAAAATAATTCTTCTGTAATTCTTTTGCTTCTTTCATATCTATTTTAAGTCTCTCTGAGATAAATTTTGTCATTCTCTTAGATACCTGTCCGAATACCTTTTCTAAGGGATAATTATTATGTTTGCCGTATACACATCCATCTAAATCCAACAGAAGATACTTCATTTTTTTTAGATTTTTCATTTTCTAATTAAGGTTCCTGACCCTTTGTCTGAAAATAGTTCAAATAATAATGAGTGCTTTTTTCTACCATCAATAATCCCAACTGCTGTAACACCATTATCAACAGCATCTAAGCACGTATTAATTTTAGGTATCATACCTTCCGTAATAGTTTCATCCTTTATCATTTCTGAAATTTCGGACGAGGAAATTTCTTCAATTAGTTTATTTTCTTTGTTCAAAACTCCAGTAACATTTGTCATTAAGAGTAATCTTCGTGATTTTAAAGATTTTGCAATAGCACCAGCGGCTGTGTCCCCATTTATATTGTAAGTTTGATTATTTTTTCCCAAACCTAAGGGGGAAATTATAGGAATAGAATTTTTTTTTAAGATACCTTTTAAAATATCTATATTTATTTTATTTGGTGTTCCAACAAATCCAAGTTCTTCTGACTCAGGAATTACTGTAATGATGTTATTTTCTTTAGTATTTATTGGTACTGCCTCAGAGCCTTTTTTTTTTAATGAATTAACTATATCTATATTAAAATCAACAAGTACAGTTTCAACAATATTTATAATTTTTTTATCAGTAACTCTCAAGCCCCTTATAAATTTTGACTCAATATTTGATTTTTCTAATTCTCTTTTTATTCTTGGACCACCCCCATGAACCACAACAATTGATAGTCCTAATTTATTTAATATACTAATATCCAAAATAAAATTATCAAATATATTTCTATCTATAAAAACATTTCCCCCATATTTTATAACTATTAATTCTTTTTTATATTTTTCAATGTATTTAGACACTTCGTCTATTGGTGGCCCATTTTTAGGTAATATTTTTTCAAAATCCATTAAGAAAAATTTAAACTGTTTTTACCCTAGTTTTTTTCATTATCACAATTTGCTGAGCCATTGTAAGGACGTTATTGATTGTCCAATAAATAACAAGACCAGATGGAAATGGAGCTAAAATAATTGTTAGAAATAATGGAAAAAACATAAATATTTTTTGTTGTATTGGATCGGGAGGAGTAGGATTTAATTTTTGCTGAAAGTACATTGTTAAACCCATTAAACAAGGCCAAATACCAATTAATAAAAATGAAGGTGGATCCCAAGGTACTAAACCAAATAAATTAAAAATTGATGTTGGATCTCTCTCTGATAAATCTTTTATCCATCCAAAGAATGGTTGATGTCTCATTTCTAATGTGACAAATAAAACTTTATAAATTGCAAAAAAGAAAGGTATTTGTATAAAAATTGGCAAACAACCAGAAACAGGATTTACTTTTTCTTTTTTATATAATGCCATCATAGCTTGTTGTAATTTCATTTTGTCATCCTTATGAAGCTCTTTTAGTCTTGTCATTTCTGGTTGAAGAACTTTCATTTTAGCCATTGATCTAAATGAATAATTTGCTAAAGGAAAAAATAATATTCTGATACAAATAGTTATTAAAATTATAGCGATACCGAAATTGCCAGTTAATTTGAAAAAATAATCAATAGCAAAAAAGAAATTTTTTGTAAAAAAATAAAACCATCCCCAATCAATTGCCAAATCTAATTTATTAATTTCTAAACTTTCTGCATATCCATCAATAACCCCAACTTCTTTTGCAGCGATTATCACTTTTGTTTCTGAACTTACTTCACTATTAGCACCAACTTCTAAAGGATTTACTTGAATAAAACTTGCTTTAAATTTATCTTTATAACCAAAGTCAGTTCTAAACTCTTTATTAGCTTCTGGTATTAGTGTTGTAATCCAATATTTATCTGTAATACCAAGCCAACCTGATTGGGCATTTTGAGAAAATTTTTTTTCTTTAATATCATCGTAATCTTCTTCAATTAACTGTTCATCTAAAACAGCAATTAATCCTTCATGCAAAATATAAAAATTTGTTACCTCAGGGGAATTGTTCCGAAGTATTTGTCCATATGGATAAAAAGTGTAAATTTTATCTGAATTATTTAATATTTTTTGATTTACTGAAAATAAAAATTTTTCATCAATGCTTATTATTTTTTCAAATTTTATACCTTGATTATTTTTCCAAAAAAGAGTTACAGGATTATTAGGACTAAGATTATTATTTCCTTGAATTTTCCATTCTGTATTTATATTAGGAAGATCTATGTTTTTATCATTTGTTACCCAACCTGTATCTACATAGTATCCCTCAATTATATTTTTTGGATTTAAGAGAATAATATTATCACTACCATTAAGTGTATTTGTGTATTTTTTAAAAATAAGATCATCAATAACCCCTCCAACTAAAGAAATAGAACCTTTAACATTGTTATTTTCGAAAACTATTCTCTTGGACTCTTTTATTGCATCATCTCTAGAAATCTTTTTTAATTCTTTATTCTCCTGAATCAATGGTGTTTCGGAATCTGAAGACTTACTTATATCTCTTTCATTTTTTTTTATTTGCTCAGACGTAGGCATAAAAAATAAACTGTAAAGAATAATTACAGCTGCACTTAAAGAAATTGCTGCTACTACATTTTTTGTATCCATAATTATTTATCTTTCTTTTTTATTACTGGGTCAAATCCATCTCTTCCACCTAAAAATTTAATTGGGTGACAACATAAAATTCTTTTAATCCCTCTATATGTGCCCTTTAAAATTCCAAATTCTTCAACACAATCAATAAAATATTCTGAACATGTTGGAAGATATCTACAGTTATTTCCAATAAAAGGTGAAATTAATAATTTGTACATTCTAACTAATTTTATAAGTAAATATTTCATTTTATAGATTGATTTTATTAAATTCCATCATAAATATTTTTTTTAGCTGACCAAAATCCTCATCTAGAATTATTTTTTTTGCAATAAGAAGGTAAGAAAAATTTAAATTTATCTTTTTTTGATTTACAACAATATTCATAATATTTCTAAGTCTTCTTTTTATTTTATTTCTTTGGACAGCATTTCCAATTTTTTTTTTTGTTACAAAACTTATGTTTAATTTTTTTGAATTTTTTCCTTCAAGTTTCTTAAAAAAAATAGTTGAATACCTATTAGAGATTTTTTTTCCATTTAGAATTGATTTAAACTCTTCATTTTTTGAAAGGCTCATTATCTTACTTTTCATTAAACTGTAAGTTTTTTTCTTCCTTTTGACCTACGCCTAGCAAGTAATTTTCTTCCACCTTTAGACTTCATCTTTGATCTAAATCCATGTCTTCTTTTTCTTACAAGTCTACTTGGTTGGTATGTACGTTTCATTATTGTTAAAATATATATATATTAAAGCTCGTAGTTATAAGAAAATTATATGTATAAGTACAGCAATTTTTCAATATGACTTTTTATGGATAAAGATAAAAAATTAAAAATATATTTAGGAACGGTTTACTTTTTAATAATTAGCATATTTTTGTGGTTTTTTTTTAACAATTTCTCTATTGAGGAAGTTACTAATTATGAGTTTTTAAGACAAAACAGAAATTTTTTTTTAACGATAAAACAAAATAATTTTTTTTTGGTTTTATTTTTATTTTTTATATTAACAATTTTGTGGGTTTTATTATTAGGATTTGGAAGTCCAGTTGCTCTGATAGCCGGATTTATTTTTGGAAAATGGATTGGAACATTTGTTGTAGCTATATCTCTAAGTTGTGGGGCGATATTATTATATCTATTTGCTAATTTTTTTTTAAAAGAAATTATTAAAAATAAATTTGGGAAAAAATTTTCATATTTAAAAAATAATATTGAAAAAAATGAATTTTTTTATTTTTTAATTTACAGATTTATTGGTGGGATTCCATTTTTTATCGCAAATATATTACCTGTAATTTTTAATATAAAATTGAAAAATTATTTTTTTGGAACTTTTTTAGGAATATTGCCTCAACTTTTTATCATAGCCAGTTTGGGAAGTGGCTTTGAAAGTATTTTAGGTAAAAATGTATCAGCACCAACCTTCTTTGAATTATTATTTTCTAGAGAAATATATTTACCAATATTAAGTTTTTTTATTTTGGTTTTAATTGTAATCTTAATTAAAAAAAAATTTTAATTTGATAAAATTTTAAAAACTTTATAAGGAACTCTATATCCAGGGAACGAAGCAACATCTCCTGTAATCATAGTTTTTGGATTCCAGCCGAAACAGAATATAATAAATAAAATTATAAACATATTTGACTTGAGTTTATTTAAAAAATTATTTTTTAATTTTTGTTTATTTAAAACTATTAAATTATTTTTATAAAGACTTATAAATGTCAAAATAGAGTAAACATATAAAATATTAACCCATCTTCCCCAATCCCCACCCATCGCAAATAAAACAATTGTTGGAGATAAAATTATTAAAAATGGATTTAATAAATTTTTAAAATTTTTAAATAAAAATAAATTTTTATTTTTAAAGGAAGAATTATATAATAATATAAATAAGGGCCCAAATCCTATTGATATAATTAAAAAATATCTGAAGAAAACTTCAAATGAATATCTTGGAATGTTGTGTTGAAAATTTTTTAATATTGAGGAAGCAGATATTAATCTCTGACAAGACATATAGCATTCTTCACTAAATTGTGCACGCAAATATCCTGCCATTTTCGCATGCTGATCTACTGTCATTGGATTAGTTGCAATATAAAAAGCAATTAAAATTGTCGGCAAATAAACAAATAATTTTTTTATTAGTTTTGGACTAAAACTCTCAATGTTACTATCAATGATATCTAGCGCTACCCATATTAAAAATAAAAAGATTATTGGTTCCCAAATTAAGATTGATAATGGAAAAAAAATAAGTTTAAAAGTAATTTGGGTTTTTTTTCTTTTAATTGGTATAATTAAGTATGTAATAAATATTGCAAAAAGAAATATTTCTTTTCTAGCCAGAACTTCGATTTCAGCAACAGGATATAATAAAAAAATTGGCGTAAAAATTGAAAGTAATAAAATTCTTTCAAAAGTAAGATCTTTCAAAAAATAATATAAAAGTAAGTAATAAATACTAATTATGATAATCTGAAAAATTAATATTGAGTCTCGTAAATTTATAGAAAAAAATTTCGCAAAAAAAATTGAAATTTCTCCTATGATTCCTCTTTTTGTAAATCCTCCAGAATAATTAATTAACCATTCTGAAATCGTAGAATCATTTAGAACGTTATGTTTAATATTTAAAAAGAACACAGAAAAAAGAAATAATACTATTAAATAAAAAAACAGATATTTTTGAATTTTTTTTTCCATAAAAGTATTTACCTTATTTTATCAAATAATGACAATGGTGCCCTCATCAAGAATCGAACTTGAAACTTATCCTTACCATGGACATGTTATACCATTTAACTATAAGGGCTATTTACTAAAAATATCAATTTTTAAGCATCTTTATTACAAATTATTGACTTAATTTTTATTAAAATATGATTTATAAAATAATTAAACTATCAAATATTTTATGGGAATTCATTACGATTATAAATCTACAAGAGGAATGAAAGCGATGGAAAAGCAAGCTAAAAGGGAAAAAAAGCTTGCTGAGAGAAAAGCTAAACGTGCTGCAAAGGATGGTTTTGAAAAAAAAAGCGAAAAAGTGAAAATGCACGATATTTCAAAAACAATAACTTTGGAAGACTTAACAAATCCTCAAAAAAAGTAATTGATGGAAAAAAAAAATAAAGCGCTACGGCTTGAGATTGCTTTAAAAAAAAATTTAAAAAAACGTAAAATTTTCTTAAAAAAAACCACTAATAAAAAAAAAAATGATACTTAATGATAAGCAGATAAAGCAATTAGTTAAGGAAGAAGATATGATAAATCCTTTTGTGGATAAGTCAGTTGCACAAGGAATTAGCCATGGCCTTAATTCGTTTGGATTTGACTTGAGGTGTGGTGAAGAATTTAAAATATTTACTAACATTAAAGGTGCAACTGCTGATCCAAAAAATTTTACTGAAGATAATTTTGTTACTATTAAAGGAGAACCTTCAATATTAATTCCCCCAAATTCTTTTGCATTAGCAAGTAGTTTAGAATATTTTAAAATGCCTAGAAATGTTACTGGTCTAGTAACTGCAAAATCTACTTACGCTCGTTGTGGTCTTGGAACTCCACCAACAGTTTTAGAAGCTGGATGGCATGGCAATTTAGTATTAGAATTTTCAAATCATACAAGTAATTCAATAAGACTTTACGCTAATAGTGGAGCTGCGCAAATTCTATTTTTTAGAGGAGAACAACCAGAAATTTCTTATTCAGATAGAAAAGGAAAATATCAAGGTCAGACAGGAATTACATTGGCAAAATCAAAATAAGTTATGGATAAATTTTTAATTAGAGGTCCTTCAAAAGTAAAGGGTGTAATTAATATTTCTGGAAGCAAAAATGCAGCATTACCGATTTTAGCATCAACAATTTTATTTGATAAACCTGTTATTATAGAAAATTTACCAAGAGTTAAGGATATAGACACAATGCTTAACTTATTAAAATCATTAGGTGCAAAAGTTCAATATTCAAAAAATCATAGAACAGTAAGAATTTCGAAAACTAAAAAAAAAAATTTTTTGGTGAGTTATAACTCAGTAAAAACCATGAGGGCTGGAGTATTAGTCCTTGGTCCGATGATTGCAAAATATCACAAATCCGTGACATCTTTTCCAGGCGGATGCGTTTTAAATGGAAAATCTGGTAGACCTATTAACCATCATTTAAGTTCGTTAAAAAAATTAGGTATGAAATATGATATTAAGAAAGGGTATATTTTTGCTAGATCAAAAGGAAAATTGAAAGGTAATTATATTAAATTTCCAAAAATAAGTGTTGGAGCTACAGAAAATTTAATTATGGCCGCATGTTTAGCTAATGGAAAAACCATTTTAAAAAATTGTGCAGCTGAACCAGAAATCAAAGACTTGACGAATTTTCTAACATCAGCGGGTGCTAAAATTAGATGGTTTGATAAACGATCGTGTGAAATAACAGGTGTAAGTTCACTTAGAGAAACTAAATATTCAGTTATGGGCGATAGAATAGAAACTGGAACTTTTTGTATAGCAGCAACTTTGACAAGAGGAGATTTATTAATTAAAAATTTTGATCCAAATTTAATAAAGACTGAGTTAAATTTGTTAAAAAAGACTGGAGCAAATATTGAAACTTTTAAAAATCAGATACATATAAAAGGTCCAAGAAAAATAAAAAATATAAAAAATATTTCTACCAAAGAATATCCTGGATTTCCAACTGATCTACAAGCTCAACTTATGGTTCTATTATGTAAAGCAGATGGTAAAAGTTCTATTACAGAAAAAATTTTCCAAAGTAGATTTATTCATGTAATGGAATTGCAAAGATTGGGTGCAAAAATAAGCATAAAAAATAATAAAGCGATTATAGAGGGAAATCAAAAGTTTAATGGAGCCGAACTGATGTCAAGCGATTTAAGGGCATCGGCTGCCTTAGTTCTTGCTGCGATGGCAGCTAAAGATAAAAGTGTAGTCTCTCGAGTTTATCATGTTGATAGAGGATACGAGAATATTGAAAAAAAATTAAAAAAAATAGGTGTTGATATTAAAAGAGTATCTAGATGAAGTCTTATCTAAAAAAAATTATTGCTCAGTCTCCAGAAGATCTTCAAATAATATCTGCCTGTTGCTCAGAAAGTATTGTTAAAATTGGTCAAATCAAGTATTTACCAAAAAACAAAATTTTTTTATTATCACTAAAAAGAGTTGAGAAAGAGACAGGGGATAAAAAAATATTAAATAGTATTATTAGGTTTGAATATGTTGAAACCTCAAAATCAAAAAATATTAATCAATCAAATCCAGATATTGAAATGGAGCTTATATCAATTGAATTTTTTAAAAAAGAACAAAATTATGAAATAACACTATTATTTTCAAATAATAGAATTATAACCCTTTCGGTGGAAACAATTGAAGCAATTTTGGAAGACCAAAAAACTTTAAATGATTAAAATTTTAAAATGTAATAATAAAAACTATATGACTAAGCTTATTAGTTTTTTAGAAATAAGAAGATCACAGGAAAACAATAATACTAAAAAAGTATCCAATATTATTAATGATATAAAAAGAAATAAACTTAAAGCATTGTTAAAATACGAGAAAAAGTTTAGTAAAAATAATCAAATATTAGTTTCGAAAAAAATAATTAATGATTGTGTAAAAAAATTAGATCCAAAAGTTAAAAAAGCAATTGATTTTTCTTATTTAAGAATTAAAAAATTTCATAATAAACAATTGAAAGATTTAAAAAATTTAATTTATAAAGATAATTACGGTAACAAGCTGGAATATAAATTTGTTCCAATCGAGTCAGTTGGTTTTTATGTACCTGGGAATCTTCCATCAACTTTATTAATGAATACTATTCCTGCAAAACTCGCAAAAGTAAAAAGACTTGTTTTGGCAACTCCAAAAATTGATAGAAAATTTAATCCAGCAGTTTTGTATGCAGCAAAAAAAGTAGGTATAAATGAAATTTATTCGATGGGAGGAGCCCAAGCTATTGCAAGTTTAGCTTATATTCAAAAAGTTAACAAAATTATTGGACCTGGAAATAAATTTGTAGCAGAAGCTAAAAGACAAATATCAGGAAAATTAGTAGGTACCGAAACAATGTTTGCTGGTGCATCTGAAATTTGTGTATTAGCTGATAAAAATACAGATGTTAATCAGGTAGCATCATCATTAGTTTCGCAAGCTGAACATGATATAGACAGTCAATGCATACTTATCACACAAGATGAGAAAATAATTAGTAAAGTAATAATTCAAATAAAAAAAATACTTAAAACATTGCCAAGAAAAAATATTGCAAAAAAATCCTTGGTAAAAAATGGATTAATTATACTTTCTAAAAATGATAAACAAACAGTTGATATTATTAATGAGATTGCATCAGAGCACCTAGAGCTAAATATAAAAAATTTTTCAAAATATAGTAAAAAAATTATTAATGCCGGAAGTATTTGTAATGGAAGTTTTACACCAATGAGTTTATCTGATTATACTGTGGGAACAAATCACGTGCTCCCTACATCAGGCTCAGCTAAATTTAGCTCAGGTTTAAATGTAAATGAGTTTGTTAAAAAAATATCCATTGTAACATTAACTAAATTAGGGGTAGAAAAAATTGGAAATCACGCTATAACTCTTTCCGAGTTTGAAAAGTTAAATGGTCATACTCAA
>MDTB01213113.1_pt1 | contig 26243 bp, 24 predicted proteins | sample 811161 | NCBI WGS metagenome assembly MDTB01 (sample SAMN05326650, study PRJNA326480) | marine metagenome | isolation source: seawater | place: Mediterranean Sea | collected 2009 | reverse complement strand
GTCCCTGGTGGCGGAGCAGGAAGTGCTGCCTCTGCACCATGTATCTTTGTTGCTGACTTGGAATCCCCAGGGGATTACTACAAGAAATATGCACCATAATTAGCTAAGAAATCAAACTGGGATAAAGCCTCTAATTTTTAGGGGCTTTATTATTTTAATTCATAGTGTCTTTTGTTTCCGCCTCGATCTCTTAACATAAATCCGCCTGTTTCTGTTTCACTTATGATTTCCCCCTCCATTTTTATATTTCCATCTTGGAACCAGAATATAGCGTTACCCCAAGCTACACCGTTCACATAATCGATTGAGAGTTCTTTCTTCCCGTTCTGATACCATTGTATCCATTTCCCATCCTCTTTGCCGTTTTTATATGGTATAACTAGGCGTTTTTTTCCATCTTGATACCATTCACGATATTTCCCATTTGGAAGCCCTTGTAAAAAAGAAGCCTTTAATGCTTTTTTTCCATTTGGGTGCCAGGCAGTATATTTCCCGTTTTCCTTTCCTTTGTTATAATTAGCGTTGACTGCTTGTTTTCCATCTTGATACCATTCACGATATTTACCATTCAATATACCATTATCAAATAAAGCATATAATTTTCGACTTCCATTTAAATACCAGTGCTGCCATATTCCAGTTTTTTCCCCTTTTATATATTCTCCTATCATTAATGGCTCTTGAATTCTATTAAATTTTTGCCATACCCCATGTCGAATTCCATTTAAATATTCACCAAATAATTCCCCCTCTTCCAGTTTCTTATAGGCTTGGCCAGTGAAAGGTTCGCCATCTACATATATAACACCCCGTAACGAATCAAGCCTTCCCCAATCTAAAGGTTGTTGACTGAACAGAATTCCAAAAAAAACAAGCTTTTGTATAGCTACTCTAATCATAGAAATGAAATTTAATTGGGTAGAATAAAAGTTTATATATTGAATATTATTGAATCGATGATTTCATTGATCTCTTTACACCACCAGCATCTCTTAAGATCCATCCTCCACTCGGAGTATCTCCAATAATATCTCCTTCAGCCTGTACGCTACCGTTCTCAAACCAAAATTTTGCTTTTCCATTAGCTATACCATTTGTATAGTTTATGAGTAATTCTCTTTTTCCATTAGGATACCATTGCATCCATTTACCATTTTCTTTTCCATCCAAATATTCGACTTGTAATAGCTTTTTTCCATTTTCATACCATTCACGATATTTTCCTACACATTTACCCAAGCTATATGATGCATAAACTGCCTTTTTACCATTATCATGCCATTCTTTATATTTACCATCTTCAATTCCATCTACATAATTCGCTTCAACAAGTTTTTTCCCTTTTTGATTCCACTCAACATAAATGCCATGATAAACACCATGTTTAAAGTGTGCATCTAATTCTGGATTTCCATTTGAATACCACTGTCTCCACCTTCCGTGTGGCTCTCCATTTTCATATTCACCAATCAAAGTAGGTTTACCTACACGATCATTTGTTTCCCATTGGCCATGCCGCTTACCCTCTTTAAAATTACCTCTCAGTAACCCTCCGCCAAGATATTTGATTACCTCTCCTGTATATAAATCTCCATTTTTATAAAATAAACCATTTAAAGAATCCAGCTTACCCCATTCAGTAGTTTCACAAAAACAGATATCTAGAGTAATAAATAGATATACACTGGCAATTAAAAACTGATTTTTTGTGAAGAATCTTCTATCCATTTAAAATTGGTAAAATTTAATCATATATCATGAGAGAATCTTTATTAAAGTGTATTTTTAATTGCTTTTAGGTGTTTGATTCCATGATCGTCAAAGTAAATCTCTGTGAACTTATCCAAAAGGATTTTTCCTTTATTTACATGTTCTTGACTAATATTTTGTTTGCATTTCATAGCTATGACCATTAATTGATGCAGGGTCTCTAATTTCTTTGTGTAATCACTGTATGCAGACTTATCGCTATTATTTTTTACTTTGACTCTCTGGATAAGAAAATATTCGGAAATTGTTTTTTGGATTCGAGTTGCATGTTCCTCTTTTGTGTTGATCCAGCGAACAATCTGATTAAGGTTAGCTTTCTCGGATTTTTGCTGTAGTTGGTTTATTTCATTCATTGCTTTGTTTATGGTTTCAAAGTCTTCATGCATAGATATCACGCGTAAAGCATCATCGTATATTCCACAAGGTACTTGGCAATGAGCTAAAAGGTTACCTTTAATAATAATAAAACTAATAAAAATTATTTGAACTGTTTTTTGCATTTTTTCTCCTTGGATAATTCTAAATTTAAATTAATTATTAAAAACTATTATATGCAGAATTTATGGAATTGATCAAAAATCCTTTTTAGCCTGCTGCTAAAGCTTCATACATATCCCAGATTGGTAAAAAAATGGCTAAGGACAGAGTTAAAATCATAATGCCCATGAACACAGTGATTAGAGGTTCCAAAGTCGCAGTAAGACGAAGCACATGATCTTTTGTCTCTTCATCGGTCATATCACCGATCTCTTTTAACATATCATCTAGTGCTCCTGCATCTTCACCAACTGAAATCATTTTTAAGACATGGGCAGGAAAAATATCTGCAGCATGAGAGCTTAATGATTTAGCAATTTGTTTACCCATTTCAACATCCACATGAATATTTTTTACTCTACTTAAAATAAAAGCATTACCAACTGTATTACCTGCAATTCGAAGGGCTGTAAGTATTGGTACTCCAGTTCTATCAAGGGTTTCAAGTACATGACAGAACCGTGAAATTGCCATTTTTGTAAGTATTGGACCTATTATCGGTGCGCTCAAAAGAAATTTATGCCATTGGAACCTGCCCTTTTCAGTACGAATTATAAGAAGAAATCCTGTTAACATTGCAAATATCGCAAATATGATTATGCTATAATTACTTTTGATAAAAATATCTAATCCAAGGAGAATTCTTGTTGGAAGGGGTAATTCAATTCGAGTGGAAGCAAAAAGTGATGAGAATCGAGGAAGTATAAATGTCACAGCATAAATACCAACTGCTAGAGTAATACCTATGACAATCATTGGATACCGTATTGCTTGGGTTATACCCATTCTAAGTTTGAGGTCGTGACTTATAAAATCAGCTAATTGGTACATAACTTCATCAAGGACGCCTGCGCTTTCACCCGCTTTAATAATATTGACGAACATTTCGTTAAAAACTCTTGGATGTTTTGACATAGCTTGAGAAAGAGAAAATCCAGCTGAGACATCCAATATAATTTTTTCAACAGCTTTTTTTAACATTGGTGACATGTCAGGGGAGAGCATTGACTCTAGAGCGTCAACCAATGGAACTGCTGCTTTCATCATAACGGATAATTGCCTAGTGAAATTATAAATTGCCATTGGTGGAACACTCTCAAATACATTAATGTCCCTATCCAGCAAAGACTCGCCTTTTTCTAATATAGAAATTGGTTCCATACCCATTCTTTCTAGTTGTAAGGATGCAGCGTTTTCGGCTACTGCGCGAAGCTCTCCTTGCACAACTTCGTCAACATCATTTCGAGCAATGTATGAGTAGGTTTTAGGGCCTTTATTATTCTTTTTTGCGAAGATCATGTTGTTCTAATTTACGATAAAGAGTCATTCTAGAAATGCCCAGTTGTTCTGCAGTTAATGTTAGATTCCAATTAGTACGATTTAAGCCTGCAATTATTGCCTTATATTCAATTTCTTTTAATGTTATTATTTCAGATAAATTAATTGAATTTTCTATATTTTTTTCTTTGTCAGGATTGTTTTCATCAATTTTATTTTGTCCAACTGGGTTGACTATTTGGTCAATTACTTTTGGTTTCGAAATTACTGATTCTTGATTGATAATAGTCCTTACATCTTCAAAATCCATGGTTGCTTTATCACTGATTAAAACAATCCGTTCTAAAGAGTTTTCCAATTCTCTTATATTACCTGGCCATGAATAATTCTTTAAAAGTTCCATTGCTTCAGGAGTTATGTATTTAACATCTATTTTATGCTTCTTAGCTAAAGAATCTAAGATTGCAAATGTAGTTGGAGGGATATCTTCCGGTCGCTCTCTTAAGCAAGGAAGGTCAATAGGGAAAACATTTATCCGGTGGTATAAATCTTGCCTAAAACTACCATCTTGAATTTTTGCCTCTAAATTTTGATTTGTTGCTGATATAATACGAACATCGACTTTATGTGTTTCAGCGCCACCAACTCTTTCAATTTCTCCACTTTCAAGGACTCTAAGAATTTTTGCTTGAAGGGAAGGGCTCATATCTCCAATTTCGTCTAAAAATATGGTCCCAGAGTTAGCAGCAAGAAATTTTCCGTCCTTTCGCTCGTCAGCACCAGTGAACGCTCCTTTTTCATGCCCAAATAACTCACTTTCAAGCAGTTCTGATGGTATCGCAGGACAATTAACGTGTACAAAAGGTTTATCTCTACGAAGGCCTGTTTCGTGTAGAGTACGTGCCGCAAGGTTTTTCCCAGTTCCACTTTCACCAAGAAGCAATGTGGTAACATCTTTATTTCTTATTTGTGCTAAAAGGCGATATATACTTAACATTGAATTAGACACACCCACCATGTCACTATAACCAACAGGGCTCATGTCTTTCTGGTTTCTTGAAGTTAAATTATTGAAAAACTGATAAAAATTAATTGCTTGGTCTAATAGATTATTCAAATCCGACTCTCGATTGTGTTCGGGTTCATACCATCCAAAAATCCCTAATTTGAAATCGTCAATAATTTGTTTTCGCCTCTCTTCAGAACGTATAACTAGAATAATTGGTAAATTTGGTTTAGTTGATGCGATTTCTTTTATTAAGCGAGATGGCGTCATTAACGGTAGATTGTCCTCAATGATTACAGCGGAAGTCACATTAGCTTGGACAGCGCTAATTGCAATCATACCATTTTGGACCCAGTCTATTTGTTTTCCTATTGATAATAATTCAGGAAAATTGTCTTGGTTTCCGCTAACGTAAATAATTTTTGACATAATTTTTATTGAGTAGAGCCAAGGGTTTGGTAAATTTCAGCAATAGTTGTATCACCTCTTTTTATTTTTGTTAATCCATCATCAAGCATAGTTAACATACCTGCGCGGATACCTGCTTCTCTTATTTTATAGCCTGGAGCATTATCTAAAACAAGTTCTGATATAGTTTGGTCCATAAGTAATAGCTCATAAATACCAATTCTTCCCTTATATCCTGAGTTGCGGCAAGATAAACAACCTTCTCCCTTGAAGCCAATTAATTCTTCATTGGGATCAATACCTAGCTGGATTTTTTCGAATTCAGTGGCTTGTTTCTCCTTTCTACAATCTTTGCAGATACGCCTGACAAGCCTTTGTGCAAGTATACCTTTCACTGTGGATGAGATAAGAAAAGGCTCGACATTCCAATTTAATAATCTGGTAAATCCAGTAGCTGCATCATTTGTATGAATAGTGCTAAAAACTAAATGCCCAGTGAGTGCAGCTCGAATGGCTAATTCTACAGTCTCCTCGTCTCTAACCTCTCCAACCATGATTACATCTGGATCTTGGCGCAATATTGAACGAAGAGCAGAGGCGAAACTAACTCCAGATTTAATATTAACTTGAGCCTGATTAATATTTGGAAGGTCATATTCTATCGGATCCTCTATTGTAACGATATTCACATCAGGGCTTTCTATTTTATTAAGTGTAGAATAAAGTGTTGTTGTTTTTCCAGATCCAGTAGGTCCCGATACAAGGATAATACCTTGGTTCCCAATAAGCATATCATGATATTGAGTTTGAATATCCTCTTCAAATCCAAGATCAACCAAGGAATGCAACGCCTCTGATATGTTTAGAAGTCTCATCACACATTTTTCTCCGTATAGAGTCGGATAAGTAGAAACACGAAGATCCAATCGGCCCACTTTTGATTGAAATAAAATACGTCCATCTTGGGGCCTTCTTGTCTCAGCAATATCCATATTGCCCATAATCTTGAGTCTAGATATTAACGCAGTGCTAATTTCTTTAGGCAATGCTTGAAAGTCTTGTAGTTTCCCATCAATACGAAACCGAATTCGAATGTCAGTTTCTCGAGGTTCAACATGAATATCACTCGATTTATATCGTTCACTTTGAGATATAATACTGTCAACTAGTTCAACTATTCGTGATTCATCAAATAAATCGGTTATATTTGTTGTATCATTTTCTTGATCGACGTCAACAAAAGTAGACATCCCGTAATAAAGGTCTATAGCATTATCTAGTTCCGCATTTGTAACGATTACAGTATCAACTTTCATTCCCGTTGCTTGGCGAGCTGCATTAATAGGATTAGCATCTAATGGGTCCGTAATAGCAATATTTAAAGTGTTGTTTAGTTTAAAAAGTGGTAAGATTTTTTGAGAACGAACTATTCGCTCAGGGATCAATTCTAAAGCATCTTGCTCAACATTATAATGTCCTAGATTAATTGCAGGAATACGTAACTGTTGACTTAAGTATTGATTGAGTTCTTTTTCGTTTAGATAACCCAATTCCTGAAATACTGATCCAATATATCCTGGCTTTTCTCGTTGTTTACTAAGAGCGGTTGCCAGTTGTTCTTCTTCAATCTTTCCTGATTGGATTAGCATTTGGCCTAGTGATTTTTTTCCGCCAACTGCCATTTTAAAACATGCTCTGAAAATACCAGTTTATGATAATATTGCCACCGCTTGGCATATTAGTCAGCAAAGCAACTAAAGTTCCGATTGCTAAGTAAGGACCAAAGGGTATTTTCATCCCTCGCTCAGCATTTCCCTTAAAAAGGATCGCTAAGACAATTAGTGCAGATGAAACAAAACTTAGGTATAATGCAAGTATCGAAAGTTCCAGTCCAAGAAAACCTCCAAGAATAAGCCCTAGTTTTACATCCCCAAAGCCAATGCTTTCTTTTTTTAATATAAACTGGCCGATTATACCCATACTAAAAAGAAAGCCTGAAAAACATAAACTGCCATTTAAGCCATCATCCCATTCCAAAGGTAGCCAACCGAAAAAAAGTGAAGGCATTAAAATCAATAATCCAATTATAATAAATCCATTAGGAATGATGAAGTAATCAATATCTATAAAAGTCACTGCAATTAATAAATAAGTAAGTGCTGTAAAAAGAATAAATGATGAACTTGGGCCATAAACATTATATAAAAGTAAAGTTAATATTACGGATGAAGACTCAACAAAAATGTACCTAGGAGGAATTTTTTCTTTGCAAAAGAAGCACTTTGCTTGAAGTACTAGATAGCTTAGAATTGGTATATTGTCCACAATTCTTAAGTTATTTTTGCATTTTGGACAATGAGATCTAGGGCTTATAACACTATTATCAGTTGGAACTCTATGGATTACAACATTCAAGAAACTTCCAATAACTGAACTAACAACAATCAAAATCATTAACACAATCATTTCTGGTATTTCGCTGATCATAGCAACAGCTCCTGAATTTTCTTTCGAAGATCACCAAATCGAAATGGTTTAGCTATAATATTATCAGCGCCAGATGATTTGTACATCGCTTGTATTGTTTGGATGGGTTTTTTGGTTGTCAGCAGGATTGGTATTTTCTTGAATCGTTCATCAAATTTTAATAACCGAGAAAGTCTGAAACCATCGATGCTAGGCAAGAGTGTTTCAGAAACGATGATATCAGGCATTTCATTGCATGCTCTTGTATATCCATCATACCCATCAACAGCGGTAATAACTAACATATTCTGCTTTGAAAACCGCGCAGAAAGGGCTTCAAGAACCTCGTTGTCATTTTCTATGACAAGAATTGATTTTTTTAATGACTCCGACATAAATATTTTGGAATGATTACAATATAAAAAACACCATCCCTTCACCTCAGCCCTGAAGTTAACTAAAAAAACAAAGTGTAACAATAATTTACACTTTGTTAATGATTTTATGTTCTATATGTGGATCACCAAATTTTTTTAGTGTTAAAGTGTAACAAAATGAACAGTTTTAATTTTAATTATTTAATCAAGCCTCTACTTGTTTTGAACAATGAAAATGCTCATTTTCTGGATTATACATTTGTCTAAATTTTTGATGAAAAAAAAATTAATAATTTTCGCTTCTTTCGCGTTTATCGTAATAATTATGATTATTTTAAAGAATAAACAAAAGAAATTATTTGGCGCTGAATGGGAGAATGAAGCTATTTTCCAAATAAATAGGCACGAAGCGCGATCACATTTCTTTTCTTTTGAGACGGAGCAACTTGCTGTCGCTGGGGATCCGATCCGATCAAAATTTATTCAATCTCTTAATGGAACATGGAAATTCCATTTTTCGGAAAATCCAAAAAATAAAATTAAAAATTTTGAAAAGAATCAATTTTCAGTTGAAAAATGGGATAATATAGAAGTTCCAGGGCATTGGGAATTGCAGGGATGGTCTGAGCCAATATACTTAAATATTGATTACCCTTTTATTGCCAATCCTCCTTTTGTTTCGCAAAAGAATAATTGTGTTGGTAGTTATGTGCGAATGTTTGAACTAAATGAAAATTGGCTAAGTAAAGATATATTTATAAAATTTGGAGGCGTTCGTTCTGCATTCTATCTTTGGGTGAACGGTGAATTTGTTGGATATAGTCAAGGATCTAAAACTCCTGCTGAGTTTGATATAACAGATAAAGTTTTCGTTGGTAAAAATAAAGTAGCTGTTCAAGTCTTCAGATTTTCAGATGGTTCTTATCTGGAGGGCCAAGATACTTGGAGGTTGAGCGGCATAGAGAGAGATGTTTATGTTTATGCGGTTCCTAAAGTTCGGGTTGCTGATTTTTTTCTGAAGGCGAATCTAGATAATAATTATCGCAATGGAATAATTGATTTAGATGTTAGTTTAATCAATCTCGAGCGTTTTGCGGGGAACTTTATTCTCAATGCTAAGTTATTTAGGGAGAAACAAAAACTACTTTCAGTAGAAGAAATAATATCAATTGATTCAGTAAAAAAAATAAATATTCAAATGGAAGCAGGAAGAGTAAATCCTTGGTCAGCGGAAACTCCTAATCTTTACACACTCATATTGACTTTAAAAAACACAAAAGGGAAAGTCATTCAGGCTATTGAGCAAAAAGTTGGATTTAGAAATGTAGAGATAAAAGAATCTCAGCTAAAAGTTAATGGTAAGTCTGTTCTTCTACGAGGTGTTAATCGGCATGAATGGGATCCATTGAATGGTAGGTCGATTTCTAAAGAATCGATGATTCAAGATATTAAATTAATGAAAGAAAACAATATTAATGCAGTTAGGACTTCACATTATCCTAATAGAGAATTTTGGTATGAATTATGTAATAAATATGGTTTATATATAATAGATGAGGCAAATATTGAGGCACATGGAATGCTTTCTATCTCAAATGATCCAAAATGGGAAAAACAGTGGTTAGATAGAGGTAAACGAATGGTAGAGAGGGATAAAAATCACCCCTGTATTATTTTGTGGTCTATGGGTAACGAAGCTGGAAATGGTAAAAACTTTAAGCCATTATACCAGTGGATTAAAAATAGAGATGAATCAAGACCAGTTGTTTATGAACCAATGGCGGGTGGGAAATATTCTGACATTTTTTTTCCTATGTACTATAATATTGAACAATTATCTGAATATGGAAATCTAGATGTAAGTAAGCCATTAATTCTCTGTGAATATGCTCATGCTATGGGTAATAGCGTTGGGAACCTTAAAGATTATTGGGATGTTATAAATTCTCATAAATCTCTTCAAGGAGGATTTATATGGGATTGGGTAGATCAAGTCATTTTAGCTAAAGACTCCATGTCAAAAAAAGAATTCTGGGCTTATGGCGGTGACTTCAAATCGGAGTTTTTCGATAATGATTCAAATTTTTGCGCAAATGGATTGGTTGCCGCAGATCGTACCCCAAATCCTCATCTTGCAGAGGTTAAAAAAGTTTACCAGCCAGTCAAGTTTGAATCTAAAGATGATCTACAAATTGATGGAATTACAAAGATAGTAATAACAAATCAGTATGACTTTTTAAGCTTGGACCATTTAGATTTTTATTGGTCGATAGATAAAGATGGTCAACAAATATTAAAAGGTAAGCTTGGGGAATTGATTCTTAACCCTGGAGACAGTGAGATTTTTTCTTTTAATCATGGAACAATTCAAGTTAGTCCAGGAAGCGAATATTTTTTGATGTTAAAAGCAAATACAAAGAAAAAAACTGAGTTGCTTCCAAAGCAGCATTTAGTTGCTTGGGAGCAATTCAAGCTTCCGATGAATAAAAAAGTAATTTCAACAAACTCAAAAAATCTTCCGCAAGTTAGACTTACAAAAACGGAGAAACACTTTAAAGTAAATGGGGAAAACTTTAAAATTTTTTTTAATCGGGAAATTGGTAGTTTAGATCACTTTGAGTACGAAGGTTTTAATTTATTATTGAATGGTCCACAGCCAAATTTTTGGAGAGCCCCTACAGATAATGATCTGGGTAATGGCATGCATAACAGAACAAAAACTTGGAAAACAATTTCTGACAGGTTAGTTCTAAAATCATTTACTGCAAGTATGAGCGATAACAAAGTTCAATTAAGTAAGTTGTCAACAGATCAAATCACAGGATTAATACTAGAAACAATGTATGATATTTATGGGAATGGACTTTTATCTATTCAGCAAACAATTAATTCAATAAATAAGTCTAACTCGGAGCTCCCTCGCTTTGGGGTAAAAATGACTTTGCCGGCAGATTTTACAAATTTAGAATGGTTTGGGAGAGGGCCTCATGAGTCATACTGGGACCGAAAGACATCAGCTCCAATAGGCCATTATTATGGCGATGTATGGGGCCAAAGTTTTCCATATATAAGGCCACAAGAAACAGGAAACAAAACCGATATTCGATGGCTGTCATTAGAAAATGATAGTGTTGGTATTTTAATAAAAGGGAATCCTACTTTTGATGGGAGTGTTCATCAATACCCTTACGAAGATTTAGATTATGTACCTAATGGTCAGAGGCATGGAAAAGTTGATATTAGTCAAAAAGATCAAGTTGATTGTCTAATTGATTATAGGCAGATGGGACTTGGTGGTGATAATAGTTGGGGTGCGAGGCCTCATGACAAATACACTCTGAAACCAATAAGATACGATTATACTTTTTTCATCATTCCTTTTATTAGGGGTGGTGATAAATTCAGAATATCTAAAATAGAATTTTAAAACTATATTATAAATTCACTTCTTAAACTTGAATTACTATTTAAAAGCAAGTTTTTTACAAAAAAATTTAAAAAAATAAAGATATTTAATTATCATATTATCAATTTCAAAGGAGTAGGCTTTTATAATTAGAAGGAAGAGAAACTAATGAAAGGTATTACACTATTAATCATGGCTGCAGGCATGGGATCTCGGTACGGAGGCCTTAAACAATTAGATCCTGTTGGGCCTTCTGCAGAAACTATTATTGATTATTCTATATATGATGCGATAATTGCAGGTTTTAATAAAGTAGTCTTTGTTATCCAAAAAAATTTTGAATTAGATTTTAAAACTAAAATATCAAATAAATATGAAGGTAGAATTGATGTACACTATGCATTTCAAGATCTAAATAATCTCCCAAAAGATTTCAGTTGTCCAAAAAATCGCCAGAAGCCTTGGGGTACTGGGCATGCCATATTAAGTGCCGCAGAAATCATAAAAGAACCATTTGTAGTAATAAATGGAGATGATTTTTATGGCAGAGAATCTTTTAAAGTAATCGGGGATTATTACAAGAACGGTGCCGATAATTTTTCTATGGTGGCTTTTCAGTTAGACAAAACATTATCTGATTTTGGGAGCGTTACTAGAGGTCTTTGTACCATAAAAAACGGGGAATTAGATACCGTAATAGAGACTAGTAACTTAAAGCGTTTAAATGATGGATTTTCTTCAAATAGAAAGCTGGTATTAGATGGAAGTGAACCAGTATCAATGAATGTTTGGGGTTTTACTCCTGATTTATTCACCTATTTAAAGTTGATGTTTGCTGAATTTCTAGATAAAAAAGGTAAAGAAACAGATAGTGAATACTTAATCCCTTCAGTCGTAAATGAATTGATTCAAACTAAGAAGAAAAGTGTTGAGGTTTTGTACAGTGGTGAATCTTGGTTTGGAGTTACCTATAAAAAAGACCATCCTTTTGTAGTTTCTAAGATTCAAAACCTAGTTGACCTGGGTTTTTATCCTAAAAAATTGTTTTAATTCCTAAATATTTTGAATATTTCTGTAATTATTCCAACTTTTAATAGAAAAAAGATTTTATATAAGACAATAAATTCTGTATTGAACCAAACATTTCAGCCATATGAGATTATCGTCGTGGATGATGGATCAACTGATGGAACAAAAGAGTGGATACTAAATTATTATCCAAATATCAAATACGTCTACCAGTCCAATGTAGGAGTGAGCGCTGCAAGAAACAAAGGAATTAATATTTCCAAGGGCGATTGGCTTGCATTTTTAGATTCAGATGATGAATGGTTTCCAAAAAAACTTGAAATACAGAGTCACATGTTAAATAAAAATCCAAATTGTTTATTTTGTCATACTAATGAAATTTGGATAAAAAATGGTATTAGAATAAACCAAGGGAAAAGGCATCAAAAATATGGAGGAAAAATCTTTGAATTATGCCTTGATCTTTGTCGCATTTCCCCCTCTAGTGTCATTTTAAATAAATCTATTATTGAAAAAATTGGTATGTTTGATGAAAAAATGCCTATTTGTGAAGATTACGATCTATGGCTTCGAATTACTTCCGAATACTCAATTATTTTTATTGATGAAATGTTAATAAAAAAATATGGTGGTCATGAAGGCCAATTATCAAACGTTTCTGGTGGGATTGAACAATTTCGAATTTATTCCCTAGAGAAAATTATGAATTCTAAAAAGCTTACTCTAGATCAATACAAAAGTGCTCGCAAAATTTTACTGAAAAAATTAAATATTTATCTTAATGGTGCTAAAAAAAGAAAAAATTATGAAGTTGTTAAAACTATTGAAGATAAGATTGAATATTGGACAGTAATATGAATAATCTTAGATTTACTATATTATTTAGAATATCAGTTCAGTAGGGAAACTGCGTTATATTCGCTTTTACTAATGTTCAATTTAGAAATAATGATAATAATGATTAAAAAAATAACCCTGACTTTCTTGATTGCTTATTCCAGTGCTCAGGCAAAAGAATGGATTCCTACTAAATCCGGCTCATCTAGGGAGCCCAAGTGGAATTACAGATCTGTGTCAAATAGTGAAGCGGAGATAAATTTTGAGTTATTTGGTTACTTTTTAAAGGAATTAAAAAAGGGAGAAGTTATAATTGAAATTCCGGGCGGTAGACCAATTCTGAAAAAAGGTGCCCCTGAGCTGCCTAGAATGACAAGTTCAATTGCTATCCCTGATCTTGCTAAGATGAATATCGAAGTAATTAATAGTAGTTTCTTGGAGATTCATGATGTAGACATATTGCCATCAAAGGGAAATTTAACACGCGATATTAGCCCAAATGCTATTGAATTAAGTTATGGTGTTGAATACAAAAAAGATGAGTTTTATCCCAAGGATTTAGTCTTTTTAAGGGATCCTTACATTATCCGATCGCTTCGTGGGCAGGCAATAGTTGTTCAGCCTTTTAAGTATAATCCAGTATCAAGGATTTTACGGGTCTACACCAATGTAAAAATTCGAATTTATGAAGATGGTGTTAGCTCTATAAATCTCCTCACAACCAATTTACAAAAAGGGAAACCTTTAAGACAATTTGAAAGTATCTATTCAAGGCAATTTATTAATTATTCATCATCACTCACTCGATATGAGCCCGTAAATGAAGATAATAACATGCTTATTATATGTTTTGATTCTTTCATTAATGCTATGGAACCTTTGGTTGAATGGAAAAAGCTAAAAGGAATAAGGACTGAGATAGTAGGATTGCAATCTGTTGGTGAAACCTCTACCGATATTAAAAATTATATTCAAAATTACTATAATAATCAAGGGTTGACTTATCTTCTTCTAGTGGGAGATATTGATCAAATACCTTCACCGAGATTTTCAGAAGGTGCGGGGACTAATAGTCCCGCAGATCCATATTATAGTTTTATAGCAGGAGAAGATTATTACCCTGATATTTTTGTTGGTCGTTTTTCAGCTGAGGATACAACCCATGTAACTACCATGGTAAATAGAACAATTGAATACGAACGTTATCCGAGCGTTAGTGGTGATGGAGACTGGTATAAAAAGGGGTCTGGATTTGCATCAAATGAAGGCCCAGGTGATGATGGAGAATATGATCACGAGCATATGGAAGTAATCCGAGGAAAATTATTAGCATATAATTATGATGAAATTGATCAAGTTTATGAGCCCACTGGTAGTGTTGAAGATGGAGAACAGGCGATCAACGAGGGTCGTTCAATTATAAATTATACGGGACATGGATCTAGTACTGCATGGGGAAATGGTTGCCCAATGAATAACACTAATGTAAACAACCTTGTTAACATTAGTAAGTTCCCTTTTATATGGACAGTAGCATGCGTAACAGGTGAATTTAACAATGGAACATGTTTTGCTGAAAGTTGGCTTAGAGCTACACATCAAGGACAACCAACGGGTGCAGTAGCATCATTTAACTCCACTGTAAATGCAGCATGGAATCCTCCTATGGATGCACAGGATGAAATGAATGATATTCTTGTAGAGACATATTATAATAACAATACTAGAACATTTGGCGGTTTATCAATTAATGGATGTATGCACATGAATGATAATTATGGTCCCGATGGTTACGTAGAAACCCTATATTGGACTATCTTTGGTGACCCTTCAGTTGAAGTTAGGTCTAATATTCCGACCAATTTTAATACTTCACACGATGGATTCATTTTATTTGATGGGAGTGAATATATAGTAAATGTTGGGGAGGAGGGAGCTTTAGTTGCCATTACTCAAAATGGTACTTTTCTCGGTTCAGCATATAGCGACCAAAATGGAGAAGCGCAGATTTTTTTTGAGCGATCAATCGATTATCCTACGCAGCTTGACTTAGTTATTACGGGTTATAATAAAGTTCCTTATGAGACAACAATAAATATAATATCTCCCAATGGGCCCTATTTAATAATTGGGGATGCATCAATTGTTAATGAAAATTTAACTGAGGAAAATAATAGACTAAATTTTGCACAAATAAATAATTTATCAGTCAGTATTGAGAACATTGGTACAGAAGCCTCAGATAGTATTACAGTTTCAATTCATCATCAAGATGGACTAGTTTCATTTTCTACACAATCTCTTCGAATAGTAGGGCTCGACTCAGCCCAAGTAGATACTGTTGGGCCTTTCCAATTTAATGTTTCATCCGCGGTTGAAGATCAGAGTTTGATTAATTTTATTATTGAAATTACCTCAGGTGATATTTCATCAGAGTATTCAAAGTCGTTTGTAGTAAATGCACCTAGTTATGAACTCAATTCTGTATTAGCAAAAAGTAACGAAAGCGTCAGCTTAAACCCAGGAGAGAACGGGAATCTAGAAATAATATTGGAAAATACAGGTCATGCACATTTACCAGAGCCAACATTTTTATTAGAGAGTAATAGTCAATTATTAAGCATTGATTCAATAGTTGCAACGCCTCTGTCGACTTGGAATATTAATAGCCAAATTACTATTTTAAGCCAATTGTACATTAATTCTAATGTTCCATTAGGACATTATGAATTATTAAATCTGACTATTGGATCCTATGTAAGTGAGGGTTATGAATTTTATATGCCGATCCCGATCATAGTAGGTTTAAAAATTGAGGATTTTGAAACTGGAAACTTTGATGATTTTAATTGGATACATAGTGGGGATCAATACTGGGAGATCCAAGATATTGAATCGTTCGATGGCTTATACTCAGCTAGATCAGGTCCTGTAGGGAATAATCAAATTTCAGAACTTAGTCTAGTTTTAAATATAAGAAATGAAGGGGAATTAAGTTTTAAGGTAAAATCATCAACAGAAGCAGGCGGAGGCGTTTCTAATACCCAATATGATTATTTAGCATTTTATATAGATGAAGTCGATATGGGAATTAATATTGCTGGCGAAACAGATTGGGAGGAATATTCATTTCAATTACAAACCGGGGAACATTCATTTAAATGGGTATACAGAAAAAACGGTACCCAAAGTTTTGGTGAAGATTGCGTTTGGTTAGACCAAATAATTTTTCCTGCAGGATCTCTTCCTGTTTTAAATATAAATTTTGGAGATCTTAATGCGGATAATAATGTTAATGTTTTGGATATCATTCTAACAGTAGCGAGTGTTTTAGGATATAATGAGTTTAATTCTGATCAATTAATTTCAGGAGATGTTAACCTTGACAATTCAGTTGATATTTTTGATATCATGATAATTGTGGATAAAATTATGGAAAACAATTAAAAATCCAGGTAGTAAAAGGGTAGTCGTGAAATATAATTATTTATTAAAATTGTACTTACAATATATTTATGATGTTTAAAAATTTTAATGTGCAGATATAAATATTTAAAAATTTGGAGTAGTTAAAAAGTAGTTGCACTAAAAATATATCTTTAATACTTTAAATGATTCCATATTTTTTTATTTATTACTGCTTTTAAATTTCTCGAATTTCGCGCTCGTTCCCTTCGTTCTTGTGATGTTTTTTTTCTTTTATCATCATCTCGTATATTTTTTCTTATTTCCTTTAAGTCGGCTATTCTTCGCATTTAACTTGACTCTGTAAATATTTGTTGAGAAAGCTGATCCACAATAAAAACTTTTAAGGAGTTTATATAATTTTAAAAAAAAATTCTGTACATTATCTTCCGCAACTATTTTATTAACTGTAATATTGTAAAAAAATAAATTTTGCTGGATAAAATAGTTAACGTCTAAAAATAAGAATTTGATCGTAATTAGATCTTCCTCCGTTTTGGTGTGCTCTGATAAGGTAATGGTTGTTTTACATTTCATTTCAATATTTTAGACTCTTAAGTACATAAAAGTTAAAAAAATAATATTATTTCAAACCATTCGCAATTTAATGAAATGATAATATTTAACAAGGGAAATTTTTTATTATATTCCATTTATCACGGTAGTTAAATGGTAGTTGCATTTTAAAAATTAAATTTTAAATATGATGTTTAGAACAAAAACAAGAGTAGTTAAATGGAAGCTTTTAACGGATTTTGATAAATATAAATTTTTACTATAATCTTTTCAATTTGTGAAAACCATGGAAAATGTTTCTTTTTTATTTATTAAATGCTTGATCATAAGAATATAAAACTTTAAGGAACAAATTTAATTTATTAACATATACCTAGGTAGTTAATATGGTAGTTGAATAAAATAAAAGGTTGTGTAAATTATAGGTGACGAGGTAAGATATTTTTTTAATAACATTTTTGTATAGTTGAATTTATGAGCAGTATTTATCGTAAAGGTAGGGATGGTTATTACTATTATCAAACCTATATCTATAATCCGAAAACCGGGAAAAAAGATAAAAGAATATTCCACTCCCTAGGTACTAAGGACGCAGAAAATGCAAAACAAAAACAAAATAAACTTGATTTACAATATGGAAAATCTGTGTTTTCAAATAGTAGAAAGCCCATAGTTCCTATAATTTTTAAAAAATACAAAATTTTTCTTATAGTAGTTGTTAGCGTTCTTACAACCGTGATAATCATGGATAATTATCAAAAAACACCATTACAGTTTGTTGAGCAATCCAATTCAGACAAAAAAATGACTTCTATAGTTAAAGAAAAATCTACAAAAAAAAATGATACTACTTCTTTGACAAAAAATTCATCAAAGGAAAATCTTCAAAATTCTGATATTGAAAAAAAAATTGACACCACAAAGACAATTCATAAAACTGGAGTCACTGCAGATCAACCTTTAGATTATAAAGTCGTAAGAGTTGAAAGAGGGGCAGGACCTTTTGAACAAGGAAAGATTTATGCTACAGCGCCCAAAAGGACTGATTCTAAAACACTTCTAAAAATATGTAGAGAATTAGTAAGTCAAAATAATGAATTTTTAAATTTTGTCATTTGCATTTATGATGATAGCATTACTGGATTGGAAATATCAAAAGGGAATGAAATGAACTACAGTAATGAAAAGGTTAAAAGTTCATGGCTTGTAATGTTTTCATATAATCCTGTAGAAGGGGAGTACTTTGATGATAATCCAGGTGGTTACATGGGAGCTTTTTAATAATAAAAAAACTTGAGGTTTAAAAATGAAAAAAGAAATTTTAATATTATTAAATGTTTTTTACCTGATATATAGTCAAACCAATGATCAAATAAAACAGGCTAAAAATTTAATCAAAAACTCAGGAATGAGCGAGACTGAAATCAAGTCCGTTGCTAGGGCGCAAGGTTACTCAGATCAGCAAATTGAAAATGCAGCCCTTAAAATAGGCCGAAATAGCATATCAAATAATCAAAATGATATGAAAACGGATAATTCCATGGATATCCAAAATGAGCAAATAGCAAATGAGCAAAGTTTAATTTTAAGTAATGATCTGACTGAACAAAGTGCGAATAACGAATCACAAATTCAATCTATCGATGAAACTACAGTTCATTTTGGGTATGATATCTTTAATGGCGATCCAGCTCTTTTTCAAGCTACATCCGCAGGTGCTGTTGATCCTAACTATTTAATAGGACCGGGAGATGAAATTATTGTGATGCTATGGGGAGAGACCCAATTTCGTCAAGTATTAACTGTTGACAGGGAGGGGTTTGTTTTCATTCCTGAGGTTGGTCAGGTTTTTGTCAATGGTTTAAACCTTAATCTTTTAGAATCTAAATTATTTAGAGTCTTGTCACAGTCTTATGCTAGTCTCAATCCCCAAAATAGAAAGCCAACTACTTTTATTGATGTTAGCTTAGGAAATCTTCGTCCACTTCGTATACAAGTTTTAGGCGAAGTCGCCCAACCAGGAGCATATACAGTAAGTCCGTCGGCAACTATTTTTTCTGCATTATATTATTTTAATGGACCTACTAATGCAGGTTCACTTAGAGATATAAGGCTTATTAGAAATGGGAAAGAAATTGTTTCAATAGATTTTTATGATTATTTGTTAACGGGCAAAAAACCAAAAGATCAGAAATTGTTACTGGATGACGTTATATTTATACCAAAGCGTTTAAAGACTGTTAATATTTCAGGGCAAGTAAAGCGACCAGGTGTTTTTGAGATGAAACCTAATGAGAGTTTGATCGATCTTATTTCAATGGCGGGAGATTTAAGTGTTACAGCTTACTTAAACAGGGCTCAAATTGATCGAATCGTACCCTTTAATAAGAGGAATGAATTAGGAATGGATCGAATGGTTAGTGATGTCGATCTGAAAGAAATTATTGAAAATGACACACAATATCCTTTACAAGATGGAGATAAAATTGAAGTTTTTTCTGTTTTGGATGGGCGAGACAATGTAGTCAATTTAACTGGCGCAGTTACAAGGCCTGGGAGTTATGAATTAGAGGATTCTTTGAGCCTAAGTCAGCTCATCCTTAAGGCCGGAGGTTTGTTAGGTCAAGCATTCAAGGAACGTGCAGATATTGTTCGGATTAATCCTGATATTGGTGAAGAACTAATTAAAATTAATTTAGAAAATATTTTAGATAAGGATTCAGAGGATGATATATTACTTAGAAGTTTAGACCAGATCACTATTCATAGTAAGACTGAAATGATATCTAGAAGATATGTTTCAATAGCAGGACATGTTAAAAATGCGGGTACATATGATCTCTTAGATAATATGAAGATATATGATCTGCTCTTTATTAGTGATGGGTATATTGATGATGATTGGTTAAAGCAGACATATCTTGCCAGGGCAGATCTCATAAGGTTTGAAAAGGATAAAATTTTAAAAAGAATTATACCGTTCAATTTGGGTCAAGTCTTAGATGATCAATCTAGCAAGCATAATTTTTTGCTTGAATCAGGGGATGAAATACGAGTCTATTCAAAAAATGTATTTAATGCAAACAGAAATACAACTATAAGTGGTTCAGTTCGTAATCCTGGGGAATATTCTCTTAAAAAAGATATGACTGTAAAAGATTTAATTTTAGAGGCAGGTGGTGTTTCAGAGGATGTTTTTAGATATAAAATCGAAATAGCTCGGATTGATCCTGAGCATCTTAATGATAAAACTTTTGCAGAAATTATAAATCTTGAAATGGATAATGATTATACAATAAGAAATATCCGATATAGTTATGGCTCTAAGGAGGATAAAATTATGCTTGAACGGAAATCCTATAAGCTAAAGCCATATGATTTTGTTTCAGTGAGGCCAGATCCTTTTTTCAGGATGCAACAAAAAGTTACTGTTCAGGGAGCTGTTTATTATCCTGGTGTATATGTATTGAATGGCCCATTTGAAAATTTAACAAATATAATTAATCGCTCAGGAGGATTGCGACCGAAGGCCTTCCCAAAAGCATCAAAATTGACAAGAAATGGTGTGGATATACGAATAGATTTGCATGTAGTAATCAAAAATCCTAAATCTAAAGAAAATATATATCTGCAAAATGGGGACAGTATTTTTATTGCACAAAAACCAGATATGACAATTATATCAGGAGAGATAGTTTCACCTGGAGTATATAAATTTCTGCAAGGAAAACGTGTTAATGATTATATTTCAATGGCAGGGGGATATACCATTAACGCTGAGAAAAAAGAAATTTGGATTACTTTTCCTAATGGTGAGTCAAAAAAATATCATCGATGGGTTAGCAACCCTAAAGTATTAGATGGCTCAATAATAACTATTGGCCAAAAAGAAGAACAAGAGCCTTTTGATTCTACGGAATTTGCAAAAGAGATTGCGTCTATACTTGCCGACTTTGCCCAGGTATTAGTTCTTGTTACTGCAATAAATATTTAAAATATGAAGCTGCTTTTATGTAAATATATTGATTGAAAATTAATTACAATGAATTTTTTATTATTTAAAACGATCCATTTTATTTTTGATCTTATTCAATTTTTAATTATGGTAAGAGTTTTGTTGAGCTGGATTCCGCATAATCCCTCTGGCGATATAGTTAAAACCATATATCAATTTACTGAACCAATACTAAAACCCGTAAGAGATCTAATTCCAGTGAACTCAATTGGAATTGATTTTTCTCCAATTATAGCATTTGTCTTGTTAGGGTTCATTAAAAAAATTATACTTGTAGTAATATAAATAAAAAGAGCATTATCAACTTTTTATTATCAAAAATAATTTTTAAGAAGTATCTGTTTATAATACATACAGCCACCGTAACTCAGTTGGTAGAGTACCAAATTCGTAATTTGGATGTCAGCAGTTCGATTCTGCTCGGTGGCTCATTTCGAAAATCAAAATTTTAATTAGCATACAATTAATCTATTCCTAATGGGCTATCTTTTCATGATTACAAGTGCATTCTTTTTTTGTCTAATGACTGTTTTTGTTAAGATTGCAGGAAATAATTTGCCCACGATACAAATTGTATTTATCAGAGGTCTAATTACTCTTTTTTTTTACCTTTATTGTAATTAGGAGGAAAAATATCTATTTATGGGGAAGTAACCATAGTTTACTAATTATGCGTGGTTTTTTCGGGACATTTGCCCTTTTTTTTTGTGTACGAATCAATCCAACGGTTTACGCTTTTCGAGGCAACCGTAATACAATACCTATTTCCAATTTTCACTGCAATTTTTGCTTCAATTATAATCTCTGAAAATATAGGTTTTAAATTAGTTTTTTCAATTTTACTTGGTTTAGTTGGAGTCTTCATAATTTTATCTTTCCCATTTATAAATCAGGCTAAAAATTATAACATGACAAGTACCCTGATTGCAATTGTGGGAGCCTTACTTACAGGATTTTCTTATGTGCTTGTTCGATTATCTTCAATAAGAGGTGAATCGCCGTATGTGATAATGTTTTATTTTCCTCTATTTACTGTTCCGCTTAGTTTTCCATTTTCATATTATTCATGGGTGAATCCGAGCTTGGAAATGTGGATAATTTTATTATTTTTAGGCCTAAGTACACAACTAGGACAAACTTTTCTTACCCATGGATATAAATTATTACCTGCTAGTAAGGCAGCCCCAGTAAGTTACATACAAGTTCCTTTGTCAGTGATTTTTGGATCAATTATTTTTGCTGAGCAAGTTTCATATAATTTTATAGTGGGCTCTATAATAATTTTTTTTGCAATATTGATTATCATGCAATCTAGAGATGAAACTTAATTTCCTAATCTTTGTTAATTTGGAATAGTAACTATGAAAGCTTGTATCAATATTTGTCTAGTATTTAATATGTTCATTGCAAATGGAATTTTAATGGCAATAGAAACACCAGATTACAAAATAATTAAAAAAAAGATGAATTATGAAATTCGTGAATACGAACCGATGATCATTGCGAAGACTGTAGTAAAAGAACAATACAAGGAAGCAACTAGTATCGGGTTTCGTAGAATTGCGAATTATATTTTTGGTGGGAACGATAAAAATATGGAGATTTCTATGACAGCACCGGTGGTTTCAATTGATTATAAAGGCACAGAAAATTTAGTTCAAATATTATTTGTCATGCCAAAAGAGCACACTTTCTTAGAACTCCCAGTGCCAAACCTCTCATCTATTGAAATCGAAAATATGGATCTTGGAAAAGTTGCTACTATGAAATTTGGAGGTTGGGCGACAAATGACCGTGTCCAAACTTATATCAATAAACTAGATAATTGGTTGAAAAATGAAAAAATCTTAAAAACTGGGAATTTTATGGTTGCCCAGTACAACTCTCCATGGGCATTGCCTCCATTCCGTAAAAATGAAATATGGATTAAAATAAAGGATTAATTTTTAAAGATCGTTTTTCAAGAAATTTAAAATAGTATTTTTTCCTCCTTCCAAGATACAACGAATTTTCTTTTTACCAAGTTGATAATTATACATTGGGTCATAATAATTAGTCAACAAATTATGTATCCAATCTTTGTGGAGTTCTTTTTTACTACTATTGAAAGCTAGTTCTATTTTATCATTTATTAATCCATAGTTAAATAAGCCTAAACGGTTTTTGATGTTTTGAAGAGAATTTTGAATTGAATTTTTTATGTTTTTTTTATTGATATGGTTCTCTTCTGGCTTTTTTACATATTCTAAATATATGCTTTCTAATCGTTCTTCCATTGAAACTTTAATAATTATTAGATCTGCTGACTGCATTTTTTGATACCAGGTTTCAGGCAATATCAGTTTTCCTATTCCTCTACTCTCGTCTTCTAGGATGAGGGTTTCATATTTATGTTTCAGAAATGAAACAGCAAGTTTATTTTCAAAATTAATTGTTGTTGGTTGGGGACTAATATATTTACCAAATGCAGATCCACGATGATTAGCAAGTTGCTCAAGATCGATACTACCAGAGACTTTTTGGATAATTTTAGTTTTACCAGATCCAGTTCTCCCCCCAATAATAATCCATTTTTTTGAATCCTTATCAACACTGTTTAATATATTAAAACATGTGCGTCTGAGCGCTTTGTATCCGCCATCGATCAACGGAATTTCGATTCCCTCTTTTTGAAGCCATTCACGTGCAATTTCTGAACGTTTTCCACCTCGCCAGCAATATAAATGGGTGGAAGGATTTTTTTCAATAAATCTTTTCCAAGCCTTGATCCGCTTTTCTTTTATTCCCCCAGATACAATTTTATAGCCAAGATTCTCGGCTGCATTAGGACCTTCTATTTTATAGGTTTTTCCAACAATTGATCTCTCTTCATCGTATAGTATTGGTAAATTATGGCTAGTCGGAAATGCTCCAATTTTAAATTCACCGGGAGATCTTATATCAATTAGGGGGATATTATTTTTTAGAACAAATTTTCTTCTAGTTTCACTATTCTCTTTTTGCACTTTTCATTCCGTTCCTATTTTCCAAAAGTATTTTGAATTATATTCTCAATAATATGGTCCTCTCCAAAATCTGGATTAAAAGTTGTTTTCAGGTTATGACCAAATATTCGGGCCGTAATTTGCCAAATTCCCGCTACCAAGAATCCTCTAAACTCTTTGATTAGTACAAAAGAATTTTTTTTTGTTTCTCTATCGACCAGTCGTATTAAAATTTTTCCTTGAGTTTTAGTTAATTTTTGGATCTTATTTCCATATTTAGCAATTAATTCATTTTCAATATTGTAAAAAATTTTTCTCTTTTCCCTTCTTTTAGAAAAAAAGTTTAGATTATTAATACTATCTAAAACACTTGAATAGTTGCTGATCAGATTACCAATCAAATTAGCATATGGATATACTCGCAACACATCTCTTTCTAATTTATTGTAATTTGTCCTTTTAGATTTGGATTTTGTACCCAAAACATGGATACTTTCTGTTTGAAGAGAGATTGGAATTAAATTAATAATTTCTGGGAATTGATTTTTTTTAAGAATTTTTACTTCATAACCAATGTGGGATATTACAACACTTTCTTTATCCTGAAATTCAATCAAACTAAATGTTCCATTAGAATCGGTTGTTGTCCCGTAATTTGAAGAAAAGACATTAACCTCAGGTAATGGTTGTTTTGTCTTTCCATTTAAAATTAATATGTTTTCGCAAAATAACTGCGAAATAAAAAACAGTGAATATATTTTTTTTTGCTTAAAAACAAATGTGCTAACCAGTTTTGTCATTATGTCTTGTTTTTTATTAATATCTGTGTGATGAAATATACTTTATTTTTTATATCGATATCTCTTAACCTACTCAATTCTCAGGGATATAGTGATGATGGTACTTTCATTGTTCCTAAAGCTGAACAATGGAATTTAGAATCAATGGTTAAAAAGAATGGTTTACTCTTTGCCCCTCAATCCATGAAACCATTTAGTGGGATGGTTTTTGAAATGGACGGGTTTGGTAATGTTACAGCAGAACGATACTATCAATTAGGTGCATTCAATGGTTATGAAAACAGAATTGAATATTTTGATCGCAGCAGCTGGTCAAAAAAAAGTAAAGAAACCTTTTATTTTAATGGTTTCCCACATGGACCATATTTAGAATGGGATCAATATGGAGATAAAATAATTGAAGGTAGCTATAAAAAAGGGAGAAAAGAGGGACTCTGGACCAGCTGGCTAGATGGTATCAAAATCGAGGAGAAAACTTTTGAGAATGATTTAAAACAAGGTCCTCTAACAAGATGGTATGAAAATGGAAGAATTAAATACAAGGTTATTTACAGAAATGATTCTAGTATAGATATTCAATGTTGGAATCTTTCTGGTTATGAATGTACCTGCTTTACATATCCAGAGGATATTGGCTGTCTGTAATTATTTTAAATGGAAAATTAAAACCTTAGGAGTTTTTTTTATGAAAAAAATAGTAGTATCAATTTTAATATTTATTGTTTCATGTTCTAAAGAACCAGTTAACATGGATGAAGTATTATTTGATAGGTCTGATCAATGGATTACGAATGACGATTTTAGCAAATTTTTTTTCTTTAACAGAAAAGTATATAATGGTCCAGCATTTAATACATATCGAAGTGGCGAAAAACGTGAACAGGGATTGCTTAAGAACGGATATAGAGATGGAATGTGGGATGGTTTTGATAAGGATGGGAAGAAAAGGTTTTCAGGGGAATATAAAAATGGTAGAAAACATGGAAGATGGATTGGGTATTTTTCAAATGGAGGAAAAAAGTATGAAGGAGTTTATGACTTAGGTTTGCAGACTGGGAAGTGGGACTATTATGATGAGAGTGGGAAAAAGACTTTAGAAGAGATTTATTTTGAAGGAAGGATAAGAGAAACAAAAAAATTATAGAATTATAACAACTTATATTCAAATTCCCAGAACGACAATGATAAACCATTTTTGTTGTTTTAATTGTTAACTGAATTACTAGTTTTAAATTTCTATGAATCGAGCATAATAACCATTAAAAAAAAAACTATCTAAAGATGCTATCAATGCTCTACCATTAAGGTATTATGAAGGTCCAATTAACTTGATAGATTCCTTTGAAAAT
>MDTB01017852.1_pt1 | contig 26245 bp, 27 predicted proteins | sample 811161 | NCBI WGS metagenome assembly MDTB01 (sample SAMN05326650, study PRJNA326480) | marine metagenome | isolation source: seawater | place: Mediterranean Sea | collected 2009 | reverse complement strand
GGGTGAGAGTTTCGTATCTCACACGGGTACGTTCTGCCCGACGGTTAGAGTTTTAATCCAGGTGCTTTTAGACAGCCAAGAAAGGTACTCATTACTGGGTTTCCCACCTTCGATACAATATAGTCCCTGGCAGCTTCCCTCACGGGATTCTTAATAACCGGTAACTACTATATTGCCCGTGACTGGTACAGTGTCTTCCTTTTCAAACAATTCTGTTAAGAAAAATTCTACTCATGGTAAGAATATACATCAGTCCTTGCTTAAGAAACTCAAGCTAAAAGTTAAAATTCACCTGGAAATACAATTAAAAAAAATTTCAATTTTTTTACAAATTAACAGTTTATCTGATTGTAGAAATTATCTATATTTATTTGTTTAATATTGTGTATTTTTTTTTCTTTTCTGCTATCAATTACAACACTTAACAAATATATATTTTGTCCATCTGGAGTATAATAATATGCCGAAAATAAACTATCACCTACCTTTTTTGAACTTAAAAATACTGAGCATACTAATGGTTTACCCTTTGAAATTGATGTTTCTAATCGAGTTTCAAAATATTCAAGAAGATTTTTTAAAAATCCTCTTGAAATATTTGTAAATTTAAAAAATGACCCAGCATTTTTATTATAATCATCAACTGCTCCTGATTTTAATTCACTTTGATATTTGATAATTTCTTCATTAAACGGATTATTTTTTTCACTAATAATAGTCCAAATTCCTCCATGTCCCCCTACAAAGTCAATTATTTCTGATTTATCTTCAACCAATATTCCATATTTCTCCTCAGATGGTCATTCTTTAGAGTGGGTGAGAGTTTCGTATCTCACACGGGTACGTTCCGCCCGACGGGTAGAGTTTTAGTTCAGGTGCATTAAAGCAGCCAAAACAGGTACTCATTCCTAAGTTTCCCACCTTCGATACAATATAGTCCCTGGCAGCTTCCCTCACGGGATTCTTGATAACCGGTAACTACTATATTGCCCGTAACTGGTACAGTGTCTTCCCGTTCAATCAATTCTATTAGAAAAGTTCTACTAATGGAGAGAATATACATCAATTCTTTCTGGATTACTCCAGACAAATTTTTTATTAAAGCTAATATACATAAAAAATAATTCAATTTTTTAATCTCAAGTTTTCCATCTTCAATACAATACTATCCCTTAACTGGTACAATATTTTCACAATTTTCTTCAAAATGTTACTAAATAGATTAAACATAAATCAAAAAATCTATTAAATCTTACTTTGAAAACTAATTCTTTTTAATTTAAAAATTATAAATCTACACCTATTTAATATGATTGGTTTTATTCTAAGTATAATACCCTTAAAGTATTGGGCCGCAATAGCATATATTTTTTATTTGCATTTAATGGGCCAAGGAAAAGAAACTTTTGGTAACACATCACAAGCTAAACAATATTGTTTTCATTTAATAGGTATAATTGTCATACTAGGTATTTTAGTTTATTTAGAAAATAAAGATAAGTTATTACTTTCTTAAGATCTTTCTAAATATATTCTCCAAATTAAAAGTAGGTGCTGAATAAGTTGAAAATTTATTTTTTGACTGATGATGATTAAGATGGGTTTCTGGAGAAACAAAAAATTCATTCCAATTATTATCTTTTAATTCTTCACAATGAATAATAAGATTCATTATAGATACTATCATAATTGCGAAATTAAGAGAATTTATATTCGGAGAATAAATTGTAGTACCGATAACAAATGGAAACATGTATGCAAATGTAAATTCACCTTCAGATACTGCATTGCCAATACTAGGGACTAAAGTTTCATTAAATTTATGATGAAAATTATGAAATTTCTTGAAATAATCATTTTTATGCATTGCTCTATGAGTTAAATAATATCCAAAAGAATGAACTAAAACAATATTAAATGTTTCAATAAAATTTACATTTGAGATTGTATCCTTTATTAAAAAGTTTTCTACTCCTAAATAATATATCGGACCTAAAACTAATAAATTGTTAATAACTTTCTTCATTCCATTATTATATAATTCTTTTGAATTTGACTTTAACACATCTAATGATTTTTTACTTACAGTATTATCTAATAATAAACCTGATGCTAAAGTAATTGCACCTAACTCAAAACCATTTAAACTTGCTTTAAGCTGGTTTTTTCTTGTATGTCTAAATGTTTTAATTTGAAATGAGAAAACGCTCAAAAGAGAAAAAATTAAAAATAAAATTACGTACATTAAATGGAATGAGATATTTATCCCATCTTTAAATTTTCAATTAGTTAAAAAGCAAATTTAAAAAGTTTCTTTTTAAAAAAAAATTTTAAATTCTATTAAGTATATATGAACAAAGATAGGCCAACTTTTTACACTGAAGAAAATAAGCCGATAAGAGCTGCTGGAATTCTATGTTATGTTCATGATAAAGACAAAGATCAAAAACTTTGGCTTTTTAGAAAACAAAATAATCTATTTTCTGATACAGGAGGTAAAACAGAAACTATTGATAATTCTGCTATTGATACAGCAATCAGAGAAACTGTAGAAGAAACTAACGGTCATTTGTTTTCTCAAAAACATAATATAGATACGTGTCATAAAATTCTATGTAGAGAAATAAATAATCAAAAAGTAAAAAAAATCTATGTTGAAAATTGTAAGTATCTTCTAATCTTATTTAAATTAAGATTCAAAAATTACAAATTACCTCTTGAAAGGTTTGGTAATTTAGAAAAACATGATAATCAAATTCATTCTTACCATTGGCTCGAGCAAATACCTTCAAAAGATTTACATCCAAGATTACACGGTGCTAAAAAACAACTAAATTTTTAAATTTAAATCAAATTGAAAACTAATCTTCAAAACCTTGCATATAATAGTGTGTGTCATCATAATCTAATCCAAAATTATTTTCTTCGTCATCACTCCATCCTGATTCTTCATCGCTGGAAGCATCATATTCTATGTCCATTCCTGTTGAATTTAAACTTGGGTTATTAACCCAATGAATATCTTCGGGATTCTTAGGAATTAAATTAGAACCAGAACCCCAACAAGTATATGCTATCTTCGGTGATATGAAATACATTATCTTTCCCATACTGATTATATCATTCATAACTAAGTTAAATTTTTCCTGGTGCGATGGCTTACAATATTTATAATAATCATTATAGTCAGCAATAATATTTACAATTTCTTTTGGTACAAAAGGGATATCATGTAAATTTAATTTTTTGATCATTATAATAAAAAATTATATATATAATATTGTAAACTCAATTTTTATTTTACGAATCAAAAAATATTGAATATCTAATCATATGTGTATCAACATTTAATTAATGGGACCTAAACCGATTAATTATAATACTAATTCTTATTCAGAAAGATTATGCAAGATAATACCTACTGAAAAAGAAAAACTTGAGACAAAAAATAAAAAATTAAGAGAAATTATTGATTTTTACAATGATATGAGAACCAAAAATGTTCTCTTATCAGTGGAAAAAGACTTTTATAATGATATTGTGTCAAAAGGAGAAATATTCAAAAATGAAATAAAAAATAACGTTTCAGGAGATGATTATAAAGAATTTGTACAATATCTTGATGAAATTAAAAATATGAAATACTTATTTTAACAATTGTATCAAGTAAATTGAACTTTTATATTTTTTTATTTATAGGACTTTACCAGTTTTAGTAGATTTTTTGCTTCAGAATTTTCATTAAAATAAGATCTAACTGGCTCTAATAATTGATTAATATGTATGGTCATAGAATTTTTCAAATCTTTGGGATGAATTATTTCTTCCTTATAATCTCTTTCTAAATCAACATAACTATTGTAAATCTTTTCGGGTGTTTCCCATTTTTCGTCAGAGGGAATTATAATTTTTCCTAAAATAGGAAATAGAATCCATTTTGTCCAATCTAATAATGGATTACCTTCAACTTGTCCTGGCGTACAAAATGCTTTTTTTATTTTTCTTTTAACATCTTGTTCAGAATCATCCATAAAAATTGCATTATCTGGATTACTTTTACTCATTTTATCAGATCCATCTAATCCCATAACCATATGGTGTGATACTATCACCGGAGAAAATCTTCTCTTTGTTTTTTTAGAATATTCTCTACATAACATATTTACCTTTCGTTGATCCATTCCTAAAGAACAAATATCTACATCTAAGAAGAATACATCCGCAGCTTGCATTACTGGATAAAATATTTGGCTAGCAGCTAAGTCATCACTTTCTTCTCTTCCCATAATTTGAGTACATTTTTTTATTCTTGTTAAATTAAACTTAGTTGCGATATCTAAAACTAGTTTCCAATATTCGTCACTACGCCTATTGATCTCTTCAGATGACCAAATAAATTCAACATTATCTAAATTCATTCCAGATGCTTTCCATGTCTCAATCATCAATTTACCAGCGTTTTGAATTTTTTTAAGGTCTCCACCTAATTTAAGATTCATTAATGCAAACCAATCTGCAACCCAGAATTTAAACTTTATGTTAGAACTTGTAAATTTATTTACATTATGTGCTCTCAACAATCCTTGTGCCAAATGCATTCTACCAGAAGGTTCAAAACCATCATAAGCAACAACATTTGGTTTTCTATTTAATAGCAAATTTAATTCGTCTGGATTTACTACTTCTTCACCAATAGATAATATTGACTCTAAAAATTCATTTTTAGGTTCACTCATTATTTTTTAAACTAATATTTCTTTATTTATATTTTACTAAACTCTGTTTCTTCATATTGTACTGATTTTTTATTGCTACAACAAAGAAACTTTAGGAAAAAAGATGACCAACATGAAGAAAATGATTTGGAAAAAGGAACACAACATGAACAACAAGCACCCTCTTGATAACAACCACAACCTTCTGGTCCTTGACCACAACTATTTCTAGATAAACAAATATCAATACAGGTATCTTCAACTTCTTCATCTGTTACAATACCATCTTTATTTTTATCCATATGAACCAAAACTTCATCAGCAATAAAATCTACCAACCCTACTACAGTTTCTACTGTTTCAGAATCTTGACAAAAATCCTCAACAACTTTGATGTGTTCTTCAGGTAAAACTTTTCTAACATCATCACTATTTAAGGTTGTAATTGTTACACTCAAAATAACTCCAGCTTTATCTCCAGCTTCTACTTCAGAAATTGCTGTTGCTAAACTTTTAATATTCTTAATAGCTTTGTTAATTTCACCAACTATACTAATACATTTACCTATACTCAAAGATCCTGATGAATCAATTTTAAGACCTTCAATAGCGTCAGCTACTTTTTTATTAAGTAGAGTAATTTCTTTCTCATGTTTTTCTACAAAATTAAACGACATATAAAATTACTACATACTTTTTTTTTAAATTGTTTTTTAAATTAATTTATAAATTACTATAAGATGGAAAAATATTGCAAAAAATGTAATCAATATAAACAATTCAATCAATATCACAAACATAAAAAGGGTCAATTTGGATTGTATCCTATATGCAAATTATGTAGAAAGAATTCAAATATAAATCAAATAAATAATTTTGATTTGATTAATACTGAATTTAAAACATGTAATTCTTGTAACTTGAAATTAAATAGTGATAAATTTTATAAAAATAAAAATACAAAATCAGGATTAACACCGAGTTGTAAAAAGTGTTATTTAGAAAATAGATCAATAAATCAATCAAAGGTTGAAAATTATATGAGAATAATTTTGGGAAAATTTAAAAAGAATCATCAAGTAAATTTTAATGAATTAGAACTAATTAGATGTTACAATAATCAAGATAAAAAATGTTTTATTTCCAATCATACTATGTCTCATTTAGTTGATACAAAAGGTAGATCAGATAATATATTCAATGCATCTATAATTCCTATAAATAAAAAAGACATTTATGAAATAGATGATATAAAATTAGGAATAAATTTATTTTATTCAGTTGGGAAAATTTACAATCTTAGTACAGATAAAGTTTTGGTTTTATATGAAGAATTAACAAATTTAACAAATAATTAACTTAATTTATGTTAACAACATTTTATTTATAAAATATTCTATATAAGATGCAAATCTTTGTAAAGACTTTAACTGGTAAAACAATTACCCTTGAAGTAGAAGCTTCAGATTCTATTGATAATGTCAAACAAAAAATTCAAGATAAGGAAGGTATTCCACCTGATCAACAACGTTTGATCTTCGCTGGTAAACAGTTGGAAGACGGAAGAACTTTATCAGATTATAATATTCAGAAGGAAAGTACCCTTCACTTAGTTTTAAGATTAAGAGGAGGTTGTGACTGTTGTCCATGTCCTTGCTCAAAAAAAGATTGCGAATGCAAATGTTGTCCAGATAAATGTGACAAAAAAGATTGCAAATGTTGTTAAATTTTCTAAAAAAGAAACTTTTGAACGTTTTTTTTTTATAAAATTAATCTAATAACTTTTTTTCTAAAAGTTTCTATATAAACTATATGGAGTTCCTCCCTACTATTAGCAAAAATGTAATAACTGAAACAAATAATAACTATATATTAAAAATTAACTCTAGAGATAGAAATATAATTGACGAACCAAATCCATTTGATTTTAAAATAAAATTTAATAAGGTGGATACAAAATATACAACTTATTACGAAAAAGGATACTTTGGATCTGGAAATGTATGGATCAAAAATGATAGTTTTCCACAAAATACTTGGGAAGATTCTGGCTCTTACTTTTCAAAAACTTATACAATAAACAATGGTGCAGTTATTGAAGATCCATTAGAACAAATTAAAGAAATAAATGTAACAGAAATTGTTGTACCAAGATTTATCCCTGAAAGTCAGGTTGGTTTAGAAATTCCTTATGTAGAAGCTATGGCATGTCCAACTAATGCTAATGCAGTATTCTTAAGAGGATTTGACAATACTAAAATTAATTATATTTATGATGAAAAGTCAGAACAAGGTAGTCAATATAATTTTGTAGAAATTTGTGATATGTACTCTAACAAATACTATTTGTTTCCTACTTCAGATGTTTCTAATATTTCTGTTAATTTGAAAAAAAATTATATTTTATTTAATAATTATTATACCGATACTCTTTTAGTTAATAATGATGTTTACAAAATTGAAGATATATCTAATAATGTTTTATTTTTAAAAGGTAAAGATAATCCAACTAAAATAGACTTTCTAAAGTCAAAGATAAGATTACCCAAATATTACACTGATACAATTTGGTATCAAGAAAGAGACGATAGTTTATCCAAAATACCTAATGAAATTGTATTTAATACTGGTAGTGTAGTATTCGATCAATCAGGTGAATCTTTAATAACTGTTGAATTTGCCAAAAACACCATTTTAGAAATAGCTGGTACTATGAATGATACAGAAAGATCAATATATTATAACTATTTTCAAATAACTTCTACTAATTTTGAAATTGATATTAAGACTGCAACTGTATCATACACTAACGTAAGTTTTGATTCTACAACAAATATTCTAACATTTGACGATCTAACAACTAGTCAACTGAAAACTTTGACAGATGTAGTAAACAATATTCAATCAATTACTGTATCAGCAACATCGAATAATAATGGATCATATTCAATAATAGAAGGATATAATTTTATGAGTAATTCTTTTAAACTTCAAACAACAGGAATAACTACCACTTCAAGTAATATTTCCGCAACTATTGTTTTAACTATGAAAATATATAAAACTTATCCAAACGTAAATATTAGTGAATCTGAAAACTTGGAATTAAGTACTTTCTTAAAAGATTCCGATCAAACAGAAATTAAAACGAAAGTTTCAATTAATGGATCGTGGGTTTACGGAGGTCAACCAGCGAATACATGGCAAACTGACTATAAATTTTTAAATATAAATCATCTGAAAGCTGGAGTTCAAGATTTGTTGAATCAAAAACTATTCTATCTAAGTTTAGAACCTATAACTCCAAGTCGAAATCTTATTACAAATGGAAAACTTTCAAATGTTATTGGAGTTTTCTATCCATCAACACAAAGTAAAAACTACGTATTCTTGACAGGTCAAAATAGACAAAAATTTTCCACTAAAAATCTTCAAAATATGAAAGATTTATCTTTTAAATTATTATATTGTGATGGTTCTCAAGTTGGAACTGCTATGAAAGATTATAGTTTAGATTATTTACAACTTGACATAAAACAATCAAATATTACTTTTCAAATTGATCAATTAGAAAGATTAGCAATGTAATTTATATCTTTTGATGATATTATCAACCAAAAAATATTTAATTTATAGTTTTTTTTAATGAGTAAATCTAATATATCCAACCAAATGAAGGATTTACAAAATAAATATTCCAAACCATCAAGTCCAAGTACTATCCCGGTTGCTGAAGAAAAGAAGACAAATTTAATTGCTCAAATGAATATATATAGTGATGATAAAGTAGAGAATAGTATTATTGAATTAGAAGAAATATACGATTCACAAATTAAAAGATTAAATAATTTAAAAGAAGAAGATCCAGAACTATGCATAGAAAAATGTAACAAGTTTTTGGATGAAAATAACGATAAGATTACAAAACAATTGAGCACAGTGATCGATCTTGATAAAAATATAAAAAAAGTTGTTGATGAATGTGATAAATTAGAATTACAAGAAGAAAAACTAAATATGATGATTAAAGAACCTAAATATGTTGAATTAGCTGATACTATTAAAAAAGTAAGAGGAACAATAGACAGCTTAAATCATTTTTTAGTCAGGAAGAAAATATCCAATTACAAGAAATAGATTTACTAATTGAAGATATAATATTAGTTATTAGATATTGGATATTTTGTAAGCTAAAAGTTTTTACTAAAAAAACTAATAAATTTTCAAGGTGCTTTTCTTGTTTTTCCACCAGTTAATACTTTTTTTATAAAAGTTAGTAGGAATAATGACCGCTATCAAGCCCACAGAAAGCGATCTTCGTGATAAAATTAATGCTGATTCATATAATTCTATATTAAATGATATCAATGCTAAATATACCGAAATGGATAAATATATTAGCAATCTTCAAAGTGATATTTTATCAATTAAAGACTTTGAAAGTGAAATGATTGCTGACAAAGAAAGAGGTTATGACGTAGGAACATCTTTAGACACACTTGGTTTTCAAAAAGATTCCTTACAGATTGATCATGATTTTTTCATACACATGAAAGATGTTTATATTAAGAAATTATATGGAGATTTATATCAATATTGTGATAGTATTATTGAAGATGCTCTTGCAATTGAAGATGTACCAAATGGTTATACTAGGGAACAAATTAAAACTAGAAAATTTAGAAATATGATTCCATATCCACCTCCATTAGTTCCAAATCCAAAGGCAACAGATTTTGAAGGTAATATTGTTGAAGGTGAACCTGCCGAAGTTGAAGACCCATCTGCAAAATATGATATGAATGAAATTTTCGCTCTTATTAATTGCACCACCAGTAATTTGAGAGAATTAGCAGATGATATTGGTACTTTTACTCAAAGAATCAATGCTGCTAAAGAAAAAGAAACTAGAGGTTTCAGTGTTGGTAATTTAATTATGAATTTAGAATCTCAAAAACAAAAATTAACTTTAGAATTCGATGCTTATATTGAAAGACTTGGTAAATTTTTAGAACAAAATAAATCATTTTCAGGAAGATGTTTGAAGAGAATCGAAATGATTTCTTCTGAAATTGTAACTGCTGAAGAACAACAACAAGAAGAAGCTGAAGCTGACCAAAATGCTAACCCTTAATTAAATTAAATTAAATAGAATTAAAAAACTTTTTTAATTCTTTTTATTACTAAACAAATTGTTTAATTACATGATTTAATATAGCCATCCTAACAAATACTCCATTTTCAACTTGTTCAAAGTACTTACTTTTTTCATTATTATCTAAATCAGTTGATAATTCTTGATTTCTAGGTAATGGATGCATAATTATTAAATTATTTTTACATGAACTAATTAATTTTGAATCAATTGTTTCAATATTAATCTGAACGTTTTCATCAAAATATCTTTCTTTTTGAAGTCTGGTTACATATAAAACATCAATTATATCAATGACTTCTTTTATAGAAGAATCAGATATTACTTTATAATTTATTCCTCTCAATATATTAATACTTGGAGTTAATAATTTATCTGACACAAAATAGTATTCAATATTTTTATTAAATGAACTACTTATTTTTTTTAACAAACTGACTAGCGAATTAACAGTCCTACTATATTTTAGATCTCCTGTAAAAGCTATTTTATCAGGCAGTTTTGGATAATATTCCATAATTGTAAATAAGTCTAACATAGCTTGAGTCGGATGCTCTCCATCACCATCACCAGCATTGATAATAGGTTTATTAGTTACTTTTTTAATTTTAGAAATTATATTTTTCTCAGGATGTCTTATTATAAAAACATCAATATAAGAATCAATAGTTCTAATAGTATCTTCTAAGCTTTCTCCTTTTTTTTCACTAGAATATTGTGAATTATATTTTATCACGTTTCCTCCTAATCTATAGATGGCGGACTCAAATGACATGGATGTTCTTGTAGAAGGTTCAAAAAATAATAGTCCAAAAATATAGCCTTTTAAATTATCACTTCTATTATTATCACATTTAAAATTTGCTGCTGACTCAATAATTTTTAAAATATCTGATTTATCCAATTCATCAATTTTTTCCATTAAAAAGAATTAAAAATAAATTTTTAATACATTTCATATGAGCGAAAGTAATAATTCTACTCAAGCTACAGTAATATCAGATAGTACTCCTATAACTGTTGCTATCGTCCAATCTCCAGTTGAAAATTTAGAAAATCCAATAAAATCAGCGATATATTCTAGAGCAAAAGTAGTAAAGTATCTAACTATAATTGATATGGTTTTTTTACTAGCTAATTTTATAATTTCAATTATTTTAGGTAATTTTCTTTGGCTATTTTTTATTTTTACACCTATGTGTTATTCTGGATATAAAGGAGCTGAAGCCTTCAAAAAAGAATATTTATGTGGATATATTATTTATTTATTTATAATGACAATATTCTACATGTTTCTTTCTTTCTTTTACAATAACTTCTTTATTATGTTAATTTTCTTGGTAGAGGCATATATATTATATTATACAGCGAAATTATATAACTATCTTAAACAATGTCCTGAACATGTATTAGAATCTCTTAGAGACAATTGGTCTCCTGATAACTTAATGTATTATTATTATTAGAGTCGTTGACTAATTTTATTTCCATTTAAAAATTATTTTTTTTTATCAATAATGCAAAAAAATTTAATTCGTAGAGCAATCGATCTAGAAACTTTGAATTTAATACCTGCTCAATTCGCAATAAAAGGAAATAAATATAAATGTCCACAATGTAATGAGATAGCTATATTTTGCAAAGGAAAAATAGTAAGACCTTATTTCAGACATAATTCTGAATCTAATTGTTCGCATTTTGAAAGTACAGGAGAATCGGCAGATCATTTAGAATGTAAACTAATTATTTCAAATTTAATTAACAAAAACAAAAAAATAGAAATTATACAAGAATGTAATTGTTGTACTTACACTGAAACATTTGAAATCAATTTAAAATCTAATAATTCAAAAGCAATATGTGAAGAAAAAATAAATGATAAAGCAAGACCAGATATTACTGTAAGAAATCTAAAAAGTAACAAAATAAAATTAATTATTGAAATTAAAAATACTCATGCTACACGAGAATGTGACAGAAAAGATTATAAATGGGTAGAATTAGATGCTAGAAATACACTTGATAACATAAGATTAATTGAAAGTAAAGAAAAAGACCTTTTTTTTAAAGAAATCTTAAAATTAAAATCTATTAGAAAATTTAGGTGTGTCGATTGTAAGAATAAAAGAATATGTAAATTATGCAATAAAGAAGATAAAATTTATGGAAAAAAATATTGTATTAATTGTGAGTTAACAGCATTAAAAAAAATTTATAAACATTTAAAACCAAAAATAAAAAATGCAAAGAATATTGTTTTACAAAAAAAGATTGAGAAAGCTAAAAAAATTGCAACTTATTGGGAACAAAAAAATAGACAAATTAAAGAAAATGAGGAAAAAATGAGACAAAAAATAGAAAAATTAAAGCAAGATGAATATGAGAATTTCAAAAAAAATAATGGTTGTTATAGATGTACTAGAATAGATAGTATGTCAATAAAAAGAGGGTATTGTTATTGTTGTTTTGCTGAAGCAATGAAAATATTTAACAAATTGGACTGTATAAAAAAATACAAAATTAAATTACAAATAAAAATAAATGAGAAAAATGAATTACTAAAACTTGAAAAAGAAAAACTTGATAAAAAAATAAAAGAAAATGAAATTAAAAAAAGGGAGGACTTTGAAAAAAATATCTATAAAGCAGCGGAAATTAGAAATAAATATATTAAAGAATATGGTAATAAATGTAGATGTAAAATTAAATTTAAAAAAATGTGTTTTTGTGAAATAAAAAATGTTTCATGTAATGCTGAACATTGCAGTAATTGCATGAAAAAGTTATGTAAATGTTGAATTCTAAGCTTCCATTGGGGATTGAACCCAAGACCTTTTGCTTACAAGGCAAACGCTCTACCACTGAGCTATAGAAGCTTTTTTGTTGGGGTCCAGGGGGAATCGAACCCCCGACCTCTCGCACCCAAAGCGAGAATCATACCACTAGACCATGAACCCAACATAGGCTTTCGCCTAATATAGTTAATAATATTCTTTTAAATATTAAACGAAAGTTTCTGTTTAGTTCCACCATCGTATCTGTACCCATAGTTATTATTAATCATATCTTCATTAATATTAATATCATCAACAAAAATTTCTCCTAATAACCTACCATATTTATCCCAGCCATGAGATTTAACTTTGACCAATTTTGTATTTAACTTGAAAACTTCTTTAAGTTCATCTTTACTATAGTGAATGTGTAATAATAACTTACAATTCGTAACTTTTGAAATAAAATAGTTTCTAGCTTTAATAGCATTATTAATTACATTCTCTCTATTTTCACTTGATAAAGGAGGTTTCATCTCAGGACTATCATAACCTTTACATCGTAATTTAAATTTTTCTAATTTACCATTTAATCTGATAACAATTGAACAAGTATCACCATCATAAACATCAACAACTTTAGATATGTATGTATTACCTGCTAAATCAAAGTATGGTATTGAATTATCAGAATTTTTCAAATCAACATCACTCATACAGCTAAATTTTAAACCCATTAAATATATATATAAGTTTTTTTAAGTATTAATTAATCAATTTTTAAATGTAAACAATAATATAGCAATATAAATGAACGAAATCGAAAAAACATATTTAATTTTAGATTTAGTTGTAATAATACTTCTAAGTTGTTTTTTATCTATTTTTGTTAATCAAAATGGCGAAGAAAGATACACTTCTTTAATGGGAGTTTTAACAGGATTAACTTATATAACTTCTAGATTGACAAATTACAAAAAAATAATGAATGTTTTTCATTTTTTTATACCAATAACTAGTCTTTTTATCATTATAAAATCCAATGATTTAAATTTATTGACTCTTATATTAAGTAAATTAATTTTAGCAATGGCAACTAGAAAGATTTTTAATGGTTGTATTGTAAGAAAAATCGAAGAAGAAAGTGAGTTAACATCAAATGCATTTACAAAATTATTAAATTGGGATTTAATATTTCCTATGATGGCATTTATTTGTCTGTTCAGACTATATAATTTAAAAAAATAGCTTTAATTTTAAGAAATTTTTAAAATAGTAAACTTTTTTCTAAAAGTATATATATGGATTCTTCCAATATTGAAAATAAATCTACAAATGTCATAGAAAATATGACCCAAAAAAATGAAAAAAAAAATAAATCTCCTATAGTTAAGGTAATTTTTATCTTAGTAATAATAGCTATAATATTCTTTACATTATATCCGTATTTTTCTTATTTTAATAGTTTGAAAAACATAGTATCTCTTAGCAGATAAATGTTTAATTTTTTTTCTTGATTAATTTATATGATGATAACAAATTCCACATCCGGAAAAAAAGAAATATTAGAAAAAATGGCAAACGATAAAAAAGGATCAAATATTATTACTGTACTTATGATTTTTTTACTTATATGTACAATTGCATTTTCTATTTATTATTATTTATTTATATATTCTAAAGCAGGAAATGACCTGGTTTCATACGTTATGCAAAACAATTAAAATAATCAACTTAATTGATTTTTTTAATTTATTTAATTAAATTTTTTCATAAAATTAATTTGAGAAATTGATCTTTTATTTTCTGGTATTTTCAATATTTTATCTTTCAATATTGTTTCCATATTTTTAATATATTCTTTTTTATCAGATAATTTTTGACTTTGATATTTTCTACTAACTTCGTTTAAATTTTTCTTCAAATTTTCTACCTTTGTACCACCTCTAAAGAATTCAAACCAAGTTCTGGTTCCATCATCTTTATTTTCCTTCATTTTCTCAATAACATCTTCTTTAGTACAATCGTCTTCACCTAATTCATATTTTTTACACAATCTTTTAAGAACAACTTCTTCAGCGGCTTCAAGATCATCTTCACTGGATCCTTTCATTTCTTTTCTAACTTGGTTTTCAAAATGAACTGTATAGATTTTATCATCATTACATTCTTCATTAGAGATATTTAATTTAGCACATTGATCTCTTTCATTCTTAATTTTAGAATAATTTTCTTCATCACAGTCTTCATCTGGAATTTCGAATTCAGAGCATTTTTTAAGAAGTTCATTTCTTTTTCTAGTTTCATCAATATTCTCTTGATTACAGTCGTCAGTAATACCTAATTCTTCACATTGTTTATTTAATTTATCTTGATTTTCTGCTTCTTTAATGGCTTCTTTTGTACAGCTTTCATCTAGTGGAATGTTATATTTTTCACATTCAGGTGCTAAAGATTTTAATCTTTTAGCATCTTTAATACTTTCTTTATCACAATTTTCTTCCGGTATTTCATACTTTTCACATTTCTTTAACAATTTAGCTTTCTTCTTGGCATCTTTGATAGACTCTTTAGTACAATCTTCGGCAGGAATTTCATATTTATCACATTTTTTTTGTAATTTTTCTTGTTTCTTTGCTGCATTAATCTCTTTTTTGGTACAATCTTCTTTTGAGATTTCATATTTATCACATTTACTTTTTAGTTTTTTATAATTCTTTTCGTATTTAATAGTAGCTTTGTCACATTCGTTTTCAGGTATTCCTAATTTATCACATTTAGCTTTTAATTTTCTCCATTTTTTATCTTCAGCACTCTCTTTTTCTTCAGCTTCTTCAGCTTCTTCACCTTCAGCTTCTTCCTTCTTCTTTTTCTTCTTTTTATTTTTTCTTTTCTTTCTTCTTCTTTTCTTACTTCTTTTACCTTTTTTACCTCTTTTGCCTCCAGATTGCTCTGAGTCTGATTCATCAGAAAAATCAATTAATTCACTATCAGATAAATCACTATCAGATAAATCGCTATCAGAATCAGATGAAATATCAGATTCTGTTGATAAACTAGAGTCTGTTGTAATACTTACTTCTGACATTACTTCAGATTTAACAGAATTTAATTCTTTTTTGTTTTCAGTTTCTTTAGCATTTTTTATTTGATCGTTTTCTAATCCGAGAAAACTTAATATATTCATTTAATTTAATATACATTTTAATTTTTTTTCTTAATATTTTTAATGAATTATGAAAATATTTTTTGGGACTATATTTCAAGTCCTAACTTTAAAATGAAATTAGAATCAAATAGTAATGATATTACCAAAAATAAAATTCAAAAAATATATAATCAATATTATAGTTTAATTTGGTCAAAATTGGAACCTCAATTTGGAGGTATTTATAAAGAAGACTCCAAAGAAATCGAAAAGATAATAAAAACTATATTATCAAAAGGTAAACTAAAAACAGAAATGTTTTTGGAAAAAAATGTAGAAACCAATACATTCAAAGATACTTCAAAATTCAATGTTGTATATGAAATAGAAAAAAAATTATTCGAAGAAAAAAGTAAATTTCAAATAGTTCAAGTTTTTAAAACCAAAAATTTTGGTAATATGATGGTAATAGATAATGATGTTCAATTAACAGAATCAGATGAGGCTAATTACCATGAAATGATTGCTCATGTTCCTGTTAATTACTTTAATAGAGATATAAATGTTCTAATTGTAGGTGGTGGTGATGGTGGAACAGCACGAGAAGTTTTAAAACATAATAATGTTAACAATTTAACAATGGTTGATATTGATGAAGTTGTTATTAAAGCATCAAAAAAATACTTTCCAGAATTTTCTGAAACATTTAGTAACCCTAAATTAAATTTAATTATAGGTGATGGTTTTAAATTTGTTAACGAATACAATAGTAGCAAATTTGATTTGGTAATTATAGACTCTACAGATTTTAACCAATCAGTACCTTTATTTTCTAGAGAATTTTATGAAAGAATAAAAAAAATAGTTAACAAAGATGATCATTTGATATGCTTTAATGCTGATAATATAAATTGGAACGAAGATAATATTAAAAGAATGGTCAAAGAACAATCTAAAATATTCAAATTTGTTAATCCTTATTCTGTTTATATACCAACATTTGCAGGAGGTTTATATTCATTTTGTTTAGTCTCAGACAATATAAACCCAAAAAACTTTATGATTGATTGGGAATATTTTTATAACAAGAAAATTAATATGAAATATTATACTGAAAAAATTCACAAATCAAGTTTTAATTTGCCTAAAAGTTTAGAAAAAAAGATGGAAAAATATCAAACAAATAATGTTAATGAAACAAAAGGATTTCATTATTTGATCGATTTTGAAAATATTACTTTTGATAAATTAAATGATATTAAATATTTAGATGATATCTTTATTACCACAATCAAGCTATCCAAAATGAATTTGATTTCAAAAAAATTTCATAATTTTAAACCACAAGGTATAACCGGTTTCTACCTATTGGCAGAAAGTCATTTGTCATTTCACACTTGGCCCGAAAAAGGACAATTAAGTCTTGATCTCTATACTTGTGGAGATGACAAGTTTGCACAAGAAGGAATTAAATTTATTCTTGATAAATTTAAAACATCAAAATATAAATTAAATAAATTACCTAGATAAATACCTTATTTAAAACTTGGTCGATACTATCAACATCAATAACTTTAAAATCTTCATCTATTAAAGCAGGATTTCTTTCTTTAATTCTTGAAATATCTTTTAAATTTTGTTTAGGAATTAGAGCTAGTTTTACTCCTGCTTTTTTAGCTCCTTGTAACTTTTCTTCTAAACCTCCAATTTCTAAAACTTTTCCTTGTAAATTTATTTCTCCTGTTATTGCAATGTCATTTCTAATCTTCTTATTCATATATAATGAATAGAATAGAACTGTTAATGCTGTTCCAGCAGAAGGTCCATCCTTTGGTGTTGCTCCTTCCGGACAATGTACATGAATACCAAATGGAATCTCCTTAAACTCTTGTTCAAATTTCTTTTTAATCTCCTTATCAACAAAACTCCAGGCAAGAGTATTCGCTACTTCAATACTTTCTTTTATAACCTTTTCTAAACTACCTGTTGTTTTTATGTAATTTCTATTTTGAGCAGGTATCCAAGATGACTCTATTGGTAAAACTCCTCCAATACCTAATCTACCAGCCCACATTCCATTAATAACTCCAACTTTACTCTCATCGTGTATCTTATGTAGGTTTACTTTGTTAAAATCTTTTAGTAACTCATCTAAATCTTTCTTGGTTAGATTCAATGGCCATTTTATTCTTGTATTTCCTAACTTCTCATTTGTTAATGATAAAATATTCAACTGTCTGACTATTGAATATAACATTGATTTTAATTTCCTTACTCCACCTTCAAGTGTATATTTTGAGATAATTAAACTTAAAACACTGTCTGGGACTTTGATAGAATCCTTAGGTATTCCTACATCACTCAAAATGTTTGGAATCAAATATTTTTTAGCAATATGTATCTTCTGATTTTGTAATAAATATTTTGTTTCTACTTGAGTAATTCTATCTTTTAACACAGGATCAACTAACGATGGATCATTGTATGAAAATATAAATGTTACTTTCGACAAGTCAATCTTAACATTGTAGAAATACTTGTCAATAAACTCGCTGTTCTGTGCAGGATCTGTTAAATGGATTAACAAGTTCGTAATTTCTTGACCTTTTGCAGTTTGACTAATTTTATCCAATTCGTCAAAGTAAATTATTGGATTCATACAATCTGACTTCATCAAACCTTGAGCAATTCTTCCATAAATTGAACCTTCATAAGTGTATGAATGTCCCTCCAAAAATGAAGCATCACTTGCTCCTCCAAGAGAGATGAAAACAAATGACCTATCCATAGCCTTTGCAATACCTTCCTTTATTAAAGTTGTTTTACCATTACCCGGAGGTCCCCAAATACCAAGACAATTACCTTTACTATCTGGATTAGTAATGTATTGAACCATTATCTCTACAATCTTTTTCTTTGCTTCATCATGACCCCATACTGCTTCATTCATTCTGTTATTTAAATTGCTTATAAATTCTTTTACTTGGTTTGGTTTCTTTAAAGAGTCAAGATTAATACCCCTTTCTTTACCAAATGGTAACTTTAGAACATTATCTAACCATCCTTTCAATTTAGACTTATCCGAATAAGAATTCTCAATATTCATATACTCAGTTAATATATTATTCTTCTGTTCAACAGGCAAATCCATATTTACAATTCTAAATAACACTGGTTCTGAATTATTTTCAGCCTCAACTATTGTCTTGAATTTTGTTAAAAACTCTTTTTTCTTATCTTCATCAAATTTACTAAAATGCGTAAAAGCCTGATCTTCATAAGATTTAGGAGCAACAGAACTATTTAATGAATTCATAAATTCTATATCTAATTTTGGTTTCTTGTTTACTTCTTTTTTATTACCCTTTCCAATAATTATCATGTAGTTTCTTTTCTTGTTTGGTCTTCTCATAAATCTATTACTTAATGGTCCTTCATCCTCTTCAACATCTTCTTCTTCATCTTCTTCATCATAATCTTCATCATCCTCATCTTCTTCTTCATCATCTTCTTCGTCATCTTCATAATCTTCATCATCTTCATCTGTATCTTCTTCTTTGTCAAAACTTTTAGTTTTATCTTTCAAATAAGTTGGAACATAATCAGAGTCTTCCTCATCTTCATCAGAGTCATCTTCAATATCTTCATCTGAATCTTCCTCTATATTAATTTTTTCAACTCTTTGCTTTGATTTTTTTGATTTTTTGTTTTTATCTAGTGATTTTTTGTAATTGTTTAGAAATTTTACACCATCAAATTTTTTGCCTTTAGAATAAGCATCAACTCTCATTTCTCTTAAAATTTCTACTATAATATTACTTAACGCTAAAAATGATAGTTTCCTAAAGTCATCCAAAGAATTATCCTTTTTAAGCTGCTTTGAAACAAGTTGAAAACTCCTTTCTAGGTTAAGAAGAAGGCTAGTTAATTGTCTACCACTAACTTGACCTATAAAATCGATTAACATATTTATTCCTACTAATTTTAAATCCTTTGATACTCCTTCTTCATCAAAATTTACATTATTTATATTAGCTTTACTTGTAGTTTCATTAAGAAAGTCAATCCAATTATCTATGTCAGATTTCATTTATTTTTACTATAGTATATATTAAACCTTTAAATAAACAATTTTTTTTGATTATGTAAGCCATAATATAGATGGGTAATTTCTATTCTTTTAATAGAAAGATAATACCTACCTCTTACTCGGATGAACTATCGCTGGAAAACAATTTAAAATATATTGAAGATGAAAAATATGTAAAAATTGATGTTCTTTTAAGATTAATAAATTTGAATCAAATATTAGAAAAAGAATTAGCTAATATCCAAAAAAATAATTTTGAATGTGTTGTTTGCTATGAAAAAAATTCTGATTGTAAAAAAAAAATAAATTGTCATCATGATTTGTGTATGAGTTGTCACAGTTTAATGTACGATAAAAGATGTCCGATATGTAGAAAAAATTTCACATAAGTTTTAGAAAAAGGGTTTTCTCTTTTTTTCCAAAATTTTTAATCTAAAGTATTTATTATGGGAGTAGAAAGATTTTTTTCAAATTTAAGCAAACAATTTGATATTATTACTGATCTAAAAAAACCTTATCAAAGAATTGATGCAACACATTTATTTATAGATTTTAATTCAATAATTCATAATGTCTCGGCTAAAATGATTTCTGATATTAATAAATTTAAACAAAAGAAAATAGATAATCTAGATTATACAATTGATAAAATAAGTGACTTTGAAAATCTATTAGTTGAAAATGTAAAAAATAGTGTTAAAAATTTACTTAGCGATAACTTTATTTCTGATAATTTAAATTACGTAATGTTATCTATGGATGGTGTTCCTACTTTTTCAAAAATGATGGAACAAAAAAAAAGAAGATTTATTGGTGATATTTTACATCAACTTATGAAAAAATACGAATTACCATTTGAATGGAGTAAGAATAATATTAGTTCTGGTACTAGATTTATGGATATTTTATCTACTGAACTAAAAGATAACCAATTTCTAAAAGAATGTAAAATTATTTGCAAAAATTTAAATGGTATTTTAGTTTCTGATATTTATGACCCAGGTGAAGGTGAAATGAAAATTATAGAAAATATTAAAAATTTAAAAGATAAATCAAATAAAATTTCTGTTTATTCACCAGATTCTGATATGATTTTATTATTAATGATTATAGAAACACCTATTACTTTACTAAGATATGATCAACAGAAATCAAAAGAAGAAGACGATATGATTTACAATCTTATAAATATTATTGAATTTAAAAATCAATTAATTAATTATTGTAAAAATAGATTAGATTTTAAGATAGACGAAAAGGAAATAATTAATGAGATAGTTTATATATTTACTTTATTTGGAGATGATTTTATACCAAAAACTGAATCAATTAATGTAAGTGAAGATATCAATGTTATTATTAATAATTATTTAGTCACATTAATAGATAAAGGAAATATTTTAATTTCAAAAAAAGAATATAGTTTAAACAAAATTAATCTAAAATATTTCTTTAGTCAATTATCAAAATATGAAATTAAGGATTTAAATAGAATCTTTTATGATTCAAAATATATTAATTATAGATGGGCTGGAAGTCAAAATTTTAATCATGATCTATCTGTTTTTAAATCGACAATGAAGACTATTGTAGATCAATTTAGAATAAAGAAAGGTGAATCGATTAATGATTTCATCAAATTTATACAATCTAATCAACAATGGAATGATTTAAATTACAAAATAAATTCAACTAAACTATCGATAAAAGAACCATTTTATAATTTTTGTTATCAAATTGTTAAAAAACTTGATGGATTAGAACTGTATAAGGCACTTTATGATAATAAATCAATTAACTTCTTAGAATATAAAAATAAAGAAACTAAAGATATAATATCAAAATATAAATCTTTATATTTTCTAAAAATAAGTGATGCCGAAATTTTAAAAGATTTGGCTGCTTATATGTACTTGGAAGATTTCGTTTTTCCTTTGACCAATTTTAGATTAGAAAGTAATACTAAATATCAACCTTATTTTAAAAGATCTTTTGAAGAAAAAGATCACATCGGAAGAATGAAAAAAAGAGATTTATTAAAAGAAGGAAATGAGAGAGACAAATTAATTTATCTTATTGAGAATAAAGTAGACAAATATTATAAACTATTTAACCCAATTAATTTTTTTTATAAATCTAAAATTACATCTATTAATCAATACTATGACACTATGTTTTCTGATAGTAAAGACCAAATAATTATTAAATATTTACAAGGATTCGATTGGTTGTTAAACTATTATTTTAACAATAAATATGATTCTTTATGGTTCTATCCTTATTCAAGAACTCCATTGTTATCTGATGTGTCACTATTTAATAAAGAAATACCATCCTTAGAATTTAATAATAAAATTCTATTTAATCCTTTAGAATCAATAATTTTCATCACCCCACTAGATTATACTTCTGAATTAGATTTCTTTCCAAAATCTGTAAATAAAGAAATATTAGATCTTGTTAAGAAATTTATGAATGAAAATCAACAATTTTTTATTAATCTTAATGAAATAAACACAAAATTAGCTTCAAATCCAGAAGAACTAACTGATCTACTTGACTGTAGTATATCAATATTCTTATCAAAGTGTCATCATAAATTACTTGAAAGAAATGTTAAACCAGAACTATTTCTAAAAAAATTTAGAGAAATAATTCCTGTAGATAAACAACCTATTTTTAATAGGCTCTAAACATTTATACTTTGCGGATTATTTTTTATATTTATACACTTTAGCTTAGCATACGCTAATATCAAACTAGTTAATTTATTTTGAATTTTGTACTTGATTAGTCCAAATTGATTAACTAATAAATTATTGAGATCAGCTAATCTGGGTTTTTTTAATTCTATACTTTTTATTGAATTATTTATTTTAGGATTCTTAAAATATTCAAGAGATTCCTCAAATCTAATATTCCTTTTCTTCATTTCAGTTAAAGACTTTTTTATGTCTTTATTTTTTTGAAAACACTCAAATATATCCAAATAATTTATATCTGTAATGTGATCTGTATAGTCACATCCTAATAGTATGCAGAATTCTATAAAATTCTCTTGGGTCCAACCAAATTTATTTTTAATTTTTTCTAAACTTATTTCTATCGGCTTCTTTTTGAAAGAAGTTAAATTTCTTATCACCAACGGAGATCCAAACGTTAATATATCCATATCTTCTGTTAAAACTGCATCGACAAATTTATTTTTTGCCAACCATGCACATTGTGAATCTGCTTCTTCAGGTGCATCAATGTATGGAACTCCCATACACTCCAATAACATTCTACAATCATCTATTTGTTCCTTTGTAATTATTACACTCCTTTTAAAATATTTTATCTTATCTTCAGGAGATTCTGCATGAGCCATTTTTTCTTCTGCTTTTTTCCTAACATTTTTACGTAGATCTAAAATTTTCCTTTTTATTTCTGGGGGTTTTCCATCGAAAACATATACTGGTATTATTCCTTTCTGAAGTAGTTTACACGTTTTATTAAATAATCCTAAAACATGTGAAGTTATTTTACCTTGTTTATTAGTAAGATCCGCTCCAGAATTTCTAACAGATATAACAACTTGATATAATAAAATACTAATGTCAATGGCTATTTTCTTTCCTGAGTAATCACTTACATTCTTATCCACAACTAATTCAGGAAATCCATTAAGAAATTTCAATAAGTTTTTAATACCCATTATGAGGTCTATTATATTGAATGATCATTTTTTTAAATAAATTAATCAATTTTTTTATTAATTTATTTATTCTTCCTGAGGAACTGGAAAAATTATTCCATACATCAACTGAAATAACACTCTAATTATTACGATTGGCCATAATAATAAATCTCTAATATTTGGTATACCTTCTTTGAGAATCATTAGTACTCCGTTTTCATATCCGTATTTAACAGCTAGTGTAACTAACATAAATCTAACTAAAAATGTTGTTAAATTATTTGTCAACATAGCAATGAAGTAAGCAAATTTAACTAAAAATTGTTTTGCATTCAAACTTTTACCACGTCTATATCTAAAAAATCTATCATTTGGATTAAATCCAAATAGGAAACAAATAAAATCTTTAAGAGGTCCTGTAAAGAAATTGAATATATTCCAAAGAATTAACATCTGTAATTTGTATAAATTTTTAGTTTCATTCCAAAACAAATGCCAACCTACTGCAAGTGCAGGAATTATACATAATGCTGGTGGTGGTGATGTCATTTCCAGAACATACTGCCAAAATTTAGTTGATCCAACCAAAATACCTCCTGTACATAAGAGCGCAAACGGTCCAACTTTTGCAAATTTAAAAGTAAGATTTTTTAAGAAGAAAAATGTTTGCTTTAATAATTTTGGTATGATTTTAAAAACTAAATTAAATAAGAATTGAAGTAACTTGAAAAATAATTTAATAAAGTTAACTAACAAACCTCCAATAAATCTACCAATTTGAGCTAAAATACCTATTATTGATCTAAAACCACCTGCTATTTTTTTGAAAATATTTGTTATACCACTTAAATTGAAACCTTCAATTACTTTTCTATTTTTAGATAAATCTTCAAATTCTTCATTGATAACTTCTTGGTATTTTTTTGGAATGTTTACTAAAACATTTGGTAAGTTGTTTTTACGTAAAATCAAATTGTATACCTCAAAATCGTTTTCTTCAACAGAGTATGTTTTAGTTACATCAAGTAAATATTTTAATAAATACATAGATACATTTGATTTCTTTTTAATCTCTTCTTTATTTTCTTCGTTTAAATTTTTGTGTTTAACTATTTCAGTCATATTAACTGATATTTTATCAATTATTGAATTTACGTAAACAATATTTCTTACAAAAACAGGATTTAGTTCGTTAAAATCATTACCTTTTACTTTGACTATCTCGTTCATTCTATTTTCAATTATGACAATAGTTGATCTCATTTTTGATAATTTTAAATCTAATTCTCTTTTATTCATAATATAAAATAAAATAGATTTTTTTATATTAAAAATTTATTAAACTAAAAAGAACTTTTAAAAGAACTTTTTAAAAAAAGTTTCTATAGATTTTTTATTTGTCTATTCTCTCTCTGGAAAAATTAACCCAAAAAAAAGTTTTAATAAAACTTTAATTAATATTATTGGCATTAACAATATATCTCTGGCATCAGGCACATTTTTTAGTACAAGTGGTATTCCAAATTTCAAAGCTACTGACACAGCCGCAATAAAACAAAACAATCTTATTATTATTTGAATCAAGTTATTGTAAATATACTTGACAAAAAGTCCAATTCTTTTGGTAACACTCATTCTTCTAGGTGAAAATGCCCTATCATCAGGAAGCATTAAAACATTAACAAAGAACGCTTTTACTAAACCTGGTGAATTGTTTAAAAAATTAAACATTTTTTGTTGAATACCATCTAAGAATCTTGTTTGAGTCCAAAAAATGTTAGCAGTTATAAATATAGAAATTATATCTATTGGTTGTTCTATGAAATCAGTTATTGGTGGAACTGGCATTGCAAGTCCATTAGGACCAGGAATTGTTAATCCTCCAAACATAGTTTCTGCATATTTTGTAAGAAGAAGCCCAGTCATTGTATACACACCATAACTTATCATTCCAGTCTTTTTAAACTTGATATACAATAATTTCCAAAATGAGAAAAATGAACTAATAAACTTTGGTATATATTTTGTAGACAAATCAAAAAGAAATTTCATTAACTTCCAGAACATTTTTATAAAATTTAATAATAAATTACCCATAAATTGTCCTATTTTTTTAACAAAACCAAAAATTTTCTTGATACCTTCAAACATACTTTTGAAGATTTTACTGATTTTATTTATCATGTTTTTTGCAAAATTTTTTACCTTATTATATGCTGCTTTAATACCTGCTACTGCTTTTCTAACAGCTCTTCTAATAGCAGCAGATGCAAAATTTGCACCTTTTTTTATTGCACTTCCTGCTTTTCTTGCAACTCTTCTAATACCTCTTCCTGCTCTTCTTGTAAATCTTCTAAAACCTCTTCTTACTCTTCTCAAATGTTCGAAAGTTTTAGTTGGTGCTGTTGATGATCCTATATTAAATCTACCATTAATTGTAGAAAATTCTTCATGTATCAAGTTTTTATATTTATCAGGAACAGAACTAATTAAATCATGCTCTTCTGAATCAACTATGGATTGCACTTCAAAATCAAATTTATCAATAGAATATTTATTTAAAAGTCTCAAAAGATGTTTTAATAAAATTGATGAAATTATAGATTTTAGTTTTATTTTTCTCTTAAATTTTTCTTTGGTTTTCTCTGATAATTTGTTATTTGTTTTTTTCAATAGTTTAGTAT
>MDTB01039260.1_pt1 | contig 26246 bp, 26 predicted proteins | sample 811161 | NCBI WGS metagenome assembly MDTB01 (sample SAMN05326650, study PRJNA326480) | marine metagenome | isolation source: seawater | place: Mediterranean Sea | collected 2009 | reverse complement strand
TGAGAACGCAGCCATTGAAAATGGCCGCCACCCTGCAGAATGGACCTATGCAAACATCGCCGTTATGCGCGAACAGTTAAAAGCAATGGGGCTATCCTTTGACTGGTCACGTGAGGTTGCGACCTGTTCACCTGATTATTACCGCCATGAACAAAAAATGTTCCTCGATTTCTTTAAAAACGACCTTGCTTACAGAAAAGAATCTGTCGTCAACTGGGACCCTGTTGAAAATACAGTCCTCGCCAATGAACAAGTGGTTGATGGCTGCGGTTGGCGCTCTGGCGCGCCGGTTGAACGCCGCACATTAAATCAATGGTTCTTGAAAATCTCTGCCTATGCTGATGAGTTACTTGAAGGCCTTGATGACCTTGGCGGCTGGCCTCAAAAAGTCCGCACCATGCAAGATAACTGGATAGGCAAATCACAAGGCCTGCAGTTTAAATGGGATATTAATAACTATGATGAGGATGTAGAAGTCTTCACTACCCGCCCTGACACTATTTTCGGCGCGTCTTTTGTTGGCATTGCACCTGACCACCCACTGGCTGAGAAGCTTGCCGGTGATAAAGACGGCTTTGCGGCTTTTATACAGCAATGTCAAGCGCTCGGTACATCAGAAGCTGCTATTGAAAAGGCCGATAAGCTCGGCTTTGATACCGGCTATACCGTTAATCACCCTTTTGTCGAAGGCTTAACTCTGCCGCTCTACATCGCCAATTTCATTTTGATGGATTACGGCACGGGTGCAATTTTCGGTGTGCCTGCCCATGATCAGCGTGATTTTGAATTTGCCACGAAATACGGCCTAGATATTAAGCCTGTTGTTATTCCAGAAGGGGAAGACGCGCAGGGCTTTAAGCTTGAAGATAAAGCCTATTCAGGCGAAGGCAAGCTTGCAAATTCTGCATTTTTAGACGGCCTAGAAATTGAAGCGGCGAAATCGCTAGTCATATCAAAAATCGAAGAAAAAAATATGGGACAAGGCAAGACCCAGTACCGTATTCGTGATTGGGGCGTATCCCGCCAGCGTTATTGGGGCTGCCCAATACCGATGATCCACTGCGCAGATTGCGGCGTTGTCGCTGTGCCTGAAGATCAGCTACCAGTAACCCTGCCAGAGGATGTTAGCTTTGAACAAGCCGGCAGCCCACTGGCAAACCACCCAACATGGAAGCACACAAAATGCCCTGAATGTGGCAAGGATGCACAGCGCGAAACCGACACATTTGACACATTCTTTGAATCAAGCTGGTACTTTGCACGCTACTGCGATGCGCAAAACGCAGATAATGGCTTTGCCAAAGATAAAGCCGATTACTGGCTACCTGTTGACCAATATATTGGCGGCGTTGAACATGCGGTGATGCATTTGCTTTACGCGCGTTTCTTCATGCGTGCGCTATCTGCTTGCGGCTATACTGATGTCAAAGAACCGTTTAAAGCGCTCTACACGCAAGGCATGGTGAACCACGCCACTTATAAAGACCAAAGCGGCAAATGGGTTTTCCCAAATGACGTTATCAAACAAGATGATGGCAGCTTTAAACACGCAAGCACAGGTGAGAAAGTCACCGAAGGCGCAGTGATTAAAATGTCTAAATCCAAAAAGAACGTGATTGACCCCCAAGAAATCATGGATAGCTACGGCGCCGATGCTGCGCGGCTCTTTATCCTTTCTGATTCGCCGCCAGACCGTGACCTTGAATGGTCAGAGGCGGGTCTTGAAGGCGCATGGCGCTTTATCAATAAATTGCATCGCACCGTGCATGACTTTATTGCCGCCCGTCCTAATTTAACTGCAGATGCACCAAAAGGGCTCTCAGATGACTCGAAAACGCTGCGCGCTTTGACCCATAAAACGGCGCATGAAATTAAAGCAGATATCACCAATTTTCACATGAATAAAGCTGTGGCGCGTTGCCGCGAACTTTATAATGCGATTACTGGTTTCAAAGCAGTCAATGATGATGATAACTGGGCGCTAAAAGAAGCGCTTGAATATCTCATTCGCGTTATGAACCCGATGATCCCGCATGTCACAGAACAGCTTTGGCAAGATTTTGGCCATACAGAAAACTTATATGACGCGCCATGGCCGCTCACTGATGAAAGTTTAATTGTCGAAGACACCGTGAATATTGCTGTGCAAGTCAACGGCAAGCTGCGTGCGACCATTAAACTGCCCAAAGACATCGAAAAAAGCGATGCCGAGGATAGCGCATTAAGTGAGCCTGCCGTTCAACGTGCGATAGAAGGCAAAACCATCCGCAAGGTCATTGTTGTCCCAGGGCGCGTGGTTAATGTCGTTGTCGCATAAATCAAGGCAAATTAAGGATTAAATGTAATGAAAAATGCAAAAAAACCATATCAAATAAGACTCTACTTTTCAGGAATTTTTGCATCACTATTACTGCTCACATCATGCGGTTTTCAGCCTATTTACGGCAATATTGGCACTAGCGTAAACCAGCCAAACACCGAAGAATTAATGCGCCGTATTGATATTGGCCTGATTAATGACCGCGAAGGTCAATTTTTACGCAACGCCTTAATTGACCGCCTGCATAATAGCGCCAGCCCTTTAACGCCGCTTTATACACTCAGCCTGACAAGCATTACAGAAGCGCGGCGCAGTCTTGATATTACCAAAGAATCGGATGCGACAATTGCCAATTTAAAATTAAGCACCGAAATGGCGTTCACGCGGATAAGCGATAACAAACTCTTATTGAAGAAAAAAATATGGTCAACAACCAGTTATAATATTTTAGAAAGCCAGTTTACCACGCGCGTATCACAGAACTACGCACGTGAAAATGGCTTAAAAAATCTTGCCGCGCAAATTGAGCGTCAGGTCAGCCTCGCCCTCAACGCGCAAGATACCAAGATAGAACAAGTAAAATAAGCCATATACAAGGCCAGAACATATAATGAAAATAGCCGCCAGAGAGATTAATAATTTTGTGAAATCGCCCAATGCACAAGCGCGGGTTATTTTACTTTATGGCCCGGAGCGCGGCCTGTTATCTGAGCGTCTCGAGACAATCGGCAAGACAGTTTGTCCAGATCTCAACGACCCTTTTAATGTTATTAAGCTTGATGCTAGCCAGATAATCGAAGACCCTGCACGCCTGATGGATGAAGCGCAGGCAATATCAATGATGGGTGGCGACCGCTTGATCATTATACGCGATGCGGGAAACACATTTACGAACGCGCTCAAAGCCTACTTAAAAACCCCATCACAAGAAAGTCTTGTTTTAATCGAAGGTGGCGAGCTTGATGCACGTTCTTCGCTGCGCCTATGCTGCGAAAAAGATAAAAACGCCGCCGCCATTCCATGTTACATGGAAAGTGACCGCGATATTGCAGGGGTTATTCGCGAAAAACTCTCTTCCTATGGTATAAACCCTGATCGTGATGCCGTGACTTATCTTTCACAAAATCTTACCGGTAACCGTAACTTTATGTATGCGGAGCTTGAAAAAATTGCGCTTTATCTTGGGGCTTTTAACGCTGATTTCGCAGCCCCGCAGCCCTTAAATTATGAGCTTGCTGCAACAATTATCAGCGACGGCGGCAATGTAAATTACGATGATTTAATTTACGCCCTTTGTGATGGGCAAAAAGACAAAGCGCTGAGCGCTTTTGATCGACTTGTCGCCGAGGGCACTGAGCCCATCGCCATTCACCGCGCCATTCAGCGCCATTTAAGGCGGCTTTTGATCACCAAAGAACGCGTCCTTGCTGGCGGGACAATCTTTGAAGCGACTAAAAAGCTTAAGCCACCATTATTTTTTAAGGTACAAGACCAATTTTCGCGCCAAGTGCAAAACTGGTCAAAACCGCGCCTCGTGCAGGCCATTGGACGCATTAATGATGTTGAAGCCAAATGCAAAACCACTGGCTATAACAATATCACGCTCACCGCACAGACAATCCTTGCGCTTGCGAAATAGGCGTTATCTTCGTAAAAATTGATAACACCAAGCTCTACGCCTGCAAATAAGACAACAAAAAAACGCAGCTAAATACATAGCTGCGTTTTTCTGTTTATTCGTTTACTGAATTCTACGCGAGATACTAAAACTTGTAATTCACACCGAATGAAACAATGGCAACGTCGCCTTCTGTTTCACCGTTAATATCAACGGATGCTGTCTGGCCACCGCCATAGTTAAAGTTTTTGGTCAGGTCAATTTTCTCCTCGCTAATATCAATATATGTACCAGCAATGTCAAAAGACACTTTGTCGTTTAACTTATATGTCGCACCTAATGAATACCAGTTACGGTCGCCATCTGGCGTACGTGTTGAACGGTAGCCATCTTCAGTTGGTGTTTCATCATATTGGAAACCTGCTTTTAATTCCCATTGATCATCAAGCTTGTATTTAAAGCCTAACGCCGCCGCGACAGTATCTTTATAATTCTGCGCTGTTGATGATGTCGTGCCGTTAATCAAACGCACAGGAATATCATCAAATTCAGACCAACCAAACCAAATCAAGTGACCTTGAACGGTAAGCTTATCTGTAATGTCATATGCCGCAGCCGCAGTTGCGATATTTGGCAAATCAAGCTCTGCGCCACCAGGGATTGTATTAATCGCTCCGCCATTTGGCGCAACAATAACAACGCGGCCTTCTAAGTCATGCGCCACGCCGTTACGGTAATGTAAGCCAACGCGCCAATCATCAGTAGGTGTCCATAATAGACCAGCATTATAACCAAGCGAAACATCATCGCCTGATAAGTCTTGGCGGCCATCTGTTGAGACTGAAGGGCCAGCTGCGCTTGGTGTTGGTAAAGCGTTTTCTAGTTGCGCATCTGCATATTGCACATCAATACCAACGCCGAATGAAAGTTTATCATTCATTTTCCATGATAATGTCGGCGCAAAGTCCAAGACCTTCAAATTAGATTGCGTTGAATCATAACGGCCGAAATAATCATCATTATATTCATTCGTCAGACCAAATGGCGCCGTTAGCGCAAAGCCAAGCCACCATGATTTATCTTCTGACACAGGGTAGGCCGCATAAATATTTGGTACGGCTGTTGGGTCATAAGGGTTTGTGCTATCGCCGCCGCTTAGCGCACCATTAAAACCGCCCGCCGTCGTCGCTGTAGAGCCTGTATTCTTGATTTTTGAATTTGGAATCAAAAGGTTTGTACCAATTTGTACCTGTGCGCGGTCAAGATGTGCAAGACCCGCAGGGTTATAATATGCTGTTGATGCATCAACAGGATCCGCCGCAGCGCCCGCAAATGACATACCTTGATGATATGTTGATTGTTCTTGAATGTAGAAACCAGCAGCTTGTGCATCTTGCGTTGTAATAAAGCCTGCGCCAATTAATGCTAAAGCCGCGCATGATAGTGATAAATTACGCATAATTATTCCTCTCTTAAAATATCCCCAAAGCGAATCGCTTCCGTTATAAATACTGATAGGGATTTTAATATATATAAAAGCCTCTGAATAGGGGGCAGCTATGCTGCATCGCACTGTATGCGCCGTAAGCCACACACGCCTAGCCACAATAGGCTTAAGAGCAAGCGCGGCATAGCCCCCATGACACTAGGATTAGCGTAGTAAATGCCCTAAATCTTGCCCAATAAATTCGGCATCATCATCGATGCGATACATAGCGCGCAGTTGGTTTTCTTTTGTGAACAAATAGATATATGAGCTATGATCCATCGTATACTCAGACATGGTTTCGTCTTTTACCTTACTGGCAAAGACTTTATAGCTTTCCAACACAGCGTCAATTTGTAACTGCGAGCCGGTTAGACCAATAAGGCGAGGGTGAAATAAGTCAGTATATTCTCTCAATACTTCTGGGCGGTCACGCTCAGGGTCAATTGTAATAAAGGCGAGGTCGAGTTTTTCTTGCTGCTCTGGCGGCAGCGTTTTAAACGCACGTGTAATTTTCGCCAATTCTGTCGGGCAAATAGCTGGGCAGTAGGTAAAACCAAAATAGATAAGGCGGTAAGGGCGGGTGAAATCTTGATCCGTAAAAACCGCGCTGTTTTCATCAACCAATTCAAATGATCCGCCTATGGTCGATCCTGTAATTTCACGCGGTGATTTATAAGGCATATTATCCGCGCCGTTTTGCGCAAAAAATGCGCTATAGACACCCAAAGCACACAACAAAGAACTAATCACAACGACTAAAAATTTCTTATTCATTTTAAGCTTCCTTTATTTTCTGCCAGAGCGGGTCTTTAAGACCTGCGCAAATCTCTTTATGGGCGTTTAACTCTTCATCTGATGCTTTAAATATACGCGGCGCTCTATAAGGGCGCGCTTTAATAAGTTCGACAGATTCATCGCCATCATCATTATTTTGTTGTGCCGTTTTATCTGCTAAAGACAGGCCATGTTGGCGGCCGCCCATTAATTCCAAATAAACTTCTGCTAATAATTCCGCATCAAGCAAAGCGCCGTGTAATGTGCGCCCTGTATTATCAATCTGAAAACGCCGACATAATGCATCTAAATTTGCAGGTGAGCCAGGAAACATACGGCGCGCACGTATTAACGTATCCTCGACGCTCAGCATATTTATTGGTTTAAACCCAAAAAGTTCAATTTCAAAATTTATAAATTTGATATCAAATGCGGCATTGTGAATCACCAATTTTGCATCTTTAATGAAATCCATAAATTCGCCGACAATTTCACCAAAGACCGGTTTATCTTGCAAATACTCACTCGTAATACCATGAATTTCAACCGCATCTTCAGGCACATCGCGCTCTGGGTTAATATATTGATGATATGTCCGCCCTGATGGGATTTGATTGACCAATTCAATACAGCCAATCTCGATAATACGGTCGCCATCAGCGGGGTCAAAGCCGGTTGTTTCTGTATCTAATACAATTTCGCGCATATATTTAACTCTCTTCGCTTTTCACTCGGTTACGGCTTGGGCGTATTTCTAATCTGTTTCAACGTCGTTTTGACTTGGTCAAATGTATCCGCTTTATTCAGCCCCGTATTAATGACAAAATCTGCAAGGCGACGTTTTTCTTGGTCTGGCATTTGCGTTGCCAAAACTTTGTTAAAAATCTCTTCGCTCATATTCGGGCGCGCAAGCACACGTCGCTTTTGTTCATGGAAGGGGGCAGAGACAACCAAAGTGAAATCAACACGTAAATTTGCGCCTGTTTCAAAAAGCAGCGGAATATCCAGCACAACACAATCGAGCCCGTTATTACGCGCGGCTTTGATAAAATCTTTTTGCGCTTTCCAGACAAAGGGATGAATAATGCCTTCTAAACGTTTGCGCGCATCGGCATCATCAAAAACAATTTGGCGCAAAGCAGCGCGATCAATTTGGTTTTTCTTATCGCTACAACTCGGGAATTCTTGTAACACCGCGCCCACAGCCGCGCCACCAAGCGCCAAAACATCGCGCGCTTCTTGGTCTGAATCATGCACCGGCACGCCAAGGCGTGTAAACATATTCGCCGTTGTTGATTTTCCCATACCAATAGAGCCGGTTAAGCCAATAACTTTCATTTCAAAACTCTTTTTGTAAGCGTTGCATCTACATCAGGCAAAACATCATACCAAAATTCAAACGCACGCTGCGCTTGGTATAATAACATGCCAATTCCCTGAACTGTTTTATTACCGCGATTAGCCGCATTTTGCAATAATTCAGTTTGTAGCGGCGCATAGACAATGTCATTTACAAGCGCATCAGCGGGCAGGGATGAAAGGTCCATATCTAAATTTGGTTTCCCCAGCATCCCAAGTGATGTGGCGTTTACCAGTAACTTGCAATCTGCAAGCCCCTCTTGGCGCTCACCCCAAGGCGCTGCCTCCGCGCCGAATTCAGCCGCTAATTTTTGCGCGTTTTCAAAACTGCGGTTAAAAATAATGATTTTCCCTGCTCCCTCACTACGCAAAGCATAGACAACAGCGCGCGCCGCGCCCCCAGCGCCTAAAACACAGACCGTTTCTCCGCGCACTGAAAAATCAGGGTAACGCGCCAAAATGTTCTGCCAAAAACCATAAGCATCGGTATTCGCGCCGATAATTTTGCCTTCGGGAGATTTAATCACTGTGTTTACAGCATGAATATGCTGCGCAGAAGTATCAATTTCATCGCAAAAGGCGATAATATCTTGTTTATAGGGGGCGGTTACATTAAAACCCACGATATTTTCATCCGCAAGGAGCTTTTTTACATCGCGCGCAAAGTTTTCTGGCGCAATTTCAACAATGCCATAAGACGCATCAATATGATGCTGATCCATCCAGTAATTATGAATGATGGGGGATTTGCTATGCGCAATAGGATAGCCAATAACAGCCGTATTTTTTGCCATGAAGTAACCACATTCTTATATAATTCAAATTTATATTATTTAAGAATTTTAGTGTAATCAGGAAAAATCTTATCAGCAAGCTGTGGATCACGAAACGGCACGTTACCAACATAACAAACTTCTAGGTCACGAATAATGTGATAAAGATGCGCTTCGTTAATCTGGTTTTGCATTGATGAAAAATAAGGATTCTTCATGATTTCATTAAGAACAGGCGCAATATATAAACGCCCCTCTGGCAATGCAAAAAATTCTTCTAATAACTCTTTTGGTAGCGGTTTATTTGCAAAAATGCGTTTATCTTCTGCGGCAGAAAATAAAATATCATCACAAATTTCAAGCGCAATGCGGTCTGAAGTGCTAATGCGGTCTTCATCTGCATACCATTGTTTAAATGCAACCAATAAAGCGCTGCCATCAAATAATGATGCAGGGTCATGTTCAAGAAAGCGTGTGAACAGCATCGCCATATCGCCTTTATCAGAACCCAAAATATGACGCCATAAAACGCTATAACCCGCGCTTCTGAGTTCCCATGCAACTTGCAAAGTCAGCGCTTCGATGTCAGCAGCGCGCATACGTTCCATTTTTAAAATTGTTTCAGGGTGATAATCTTGATAATCAATTTCAGCTTTTTCTTCGAGCCACACATCACGCAAGGCACGAATAAAATCACATACAATTGTATTCATAAAGAAAGGCGAGCGCGATAATGATTTAATATCAAGCTGCGCTTTATTTATACTCGCAATATAATGTTCTGTATTCAGGCTCCAACCAAGATTTTCAAGATCTTCAAAAGACATGTGCCAATCAAAATGCACCGCGTTTTTAAGCAAAAGCGCACCTGTCGGGCTTAAATTCACAAGCGCAGCGACCCAATAAGCAGCATCATCATAATCAAGAATGTTTTTTTGTAAGTCGAGAACTTCATCAAGCTCAAAGCCACGAACATCTTTTGTAATTTCTTCTAAGGCAATAGAGGGAATGAGCGTGCAATCAATCACTTTTTTCGTATCGCATAATAAATCATAAGACGCATCATAGCTGCTTACATTATCTGTAAGATCATAATTTTGCGTAAATGTTTTGGAAATTTCATTTCCATTTACATCATGCTCAATATCGCTATTTTCTGGCTCGCTCATATATTCTAAACCTAAATCATGTTCTTGGTCTAAATTGAACAACTTTATCTTGCTGCTGCTCTGACCCATCATTGATGAAGAAAACATTTTGTTGTGGCTTGTCATTATTTGTATCCTGTAAACCCGAATTAATTAACCCGTCCTCAGAATGCAATTCCTGTTCCGCTTCTTTAAATGAGCGCTCAAACTTGATAAACCATAGGAAGTTAGCGTTTGAACGGTCCCTTACCTCAGTGAAAACTGGATCATTAAGGATAACATTGGCATAGGGCTCAAGGTAATTTTTGCCGTAGCTTTGCTCACCAAGCTTAGAAAGCAGTTCAAATGCTATGGTTTTCGACGCGGCAGAATCTTCACCGAATACATAACCCGTATATTCCGAAAGCATTTGCTGGATCAAAACTTTGTCCGTTTTACGGCAGCGTTCTGATAAAAACCATGCTTCAAATGCAGCTTGCGCAGCTTCGCCATTATTCATTGTTCTAAAGTCAGCGCAGGCTTCGCGGGCATATGCGCGGCCAATATCGGCAAGTGAAGAATGCTCAATATATGTCCAAACTGATTTTTCATCAGCGAGCTGCAATTCCCAGGCAACGCGAACCATAAAAACATTTAAATCGGCAATTTGTGCACGATTAATCACAATCGCTTGGTCTGGGTGAAAGTTTAACGGATTAATTAATGTACCGCTTTCTTTTTGCCAGAACGTTCTTAATTCTTTCGCTAATAACAAAACCGCATCATCTGCGCTAATTTGCGAATTTAGAATAATTGTATTGGTGTCTCTGTTAAATTCTGCGTTGCTAACAACATCAGAAGTAATAATAGAAACGCCTTTTTCACATGCAAAGTCATAATGCGCGGCAAAAATACGGCTTTTATTCATTGTTTCAATGATCGACGCGATATTGAGATTATTCTCACTAGGCCCTGTGATGCTTTTAATATTTTCAATTAAAGCTTCTGTGCGCCAGAGTGGATTTTTACTAAAGCGTTTTGACATCTCGTCATATTTGCTAATTTGTTTTTCTATATTCAAAAAGTCAGCATTAAACTCGCTAAGCTCTTCAGAAAAAGATTCCATGAAGTTTTCATCCTCATCAAGGCTTTCTTCAAAGTCCATATAGAAAAGCGGCTGATTACCAATATGCGTAGAACGCACTGGCTGGTCATTATTTAAGCTATATGACACAACGCAATCCTTTTTCGGAGAGATGACTATTTCAATACTTGTATTTTCATTTTCAATCGACATGGAACCCAACCATTTCTTTCTTTTCTTTATTTGGCTTATCGCCAATACACTACATTTACTTACCCACAAGGCCGCTTAAGACGGCTCTATGTCTTAATTATGCGTGGAGAGTGTTAATTCTTTCCTACCAAAATGAAGAAAAAAACGCGAAAAAAGGCTAAAAATGAGAAAAATTTCCCTTTTTTTGCAATATGTTAAAACATTATGAAAAATAACAAGGGTAAATGTAAGGGATTAGCGCAAAATCAAAAAATGATTCTTAAAATAGCGGCTTTTATAAATACGATGAATTAAGGGAGACAAGTTTAAGAAGATAATGGCTATTGCCCAAAGCTATCATCAATAATTGGCATATCTTCAACGAGTATTTCCTCATCCGATATTTCAACTTGGCCATTTTGATGTACTTTAATTTTCGCCTTCACAAGCGAATCTTTAAAAATAAAGCACGCAGCACATTCAAAACTATTATTGTCTTTAATGTGCAATATTTCAATCGGCGTAATCATCGACGATATTGCGCGGCGCGCAGCAAGCGGTGGTTCTTCTTGCCAGTGAATATCATCAACGCTGTCCAATATAACAAAGCGCCCATGACGCCCGCGCGCAAATTTAAAAAAGAATTTGATGTATTCTTTAACATTATCAATCGTCAAATAAATGCCCAGCGCTTCATTAACACTATAAATACGCTCGCTTGAATATTCTAAAGCCTGTAAATCTTTATTCTCTTCATCAATCACATAAAAGCGGCAAATTGGCGGCATCGCTTGATTATCACTGACCTCATATAAATAATGCGCTGGGTAGAAATCTATCGGGCAGCGAATCACTGTGCAGTTTTGCGCATCAAGGCATTCCGTACCGAAAGAACCCGCAATAAAATTAAGTACTTCATTCTTTTGCTTATTTTCTAATTTCTCGTAAACTTCTTGGAACATCTGACCCACGGCACTTTAAATGTTAATATAAGGTCTTAAAAATATAACGTCTTCACATTTAGCGCAATCAAAGAATCCCTAGATAAACCGCTGTGGGTAAAATTGTGGGCAAGTATTGGATAAAACTGGGTATAACCATGTGGACAATAGTTACCCCCATTTGCGGTCTTAACCATTCATTAACTTTTCCTCATGGCATAAGTGATATTTTGATTTGCGCATAAAGATTCTGAAAATAAACTGGACTCCGCGTAAAATAAAAGCTCACCGTGCTTTACCCTTTGTGGACAAAAAAGTGGGTAAAATTTAATCCCCATGACTCACAGTACCAATAACAACTAATACCTATTAAAATATATATATTCTTTTTTATAGTAATCTTATATCTTGGCTGACATGACAAAAAACATACTGAACACATTGAAAAAAATTAACGCCGATAAGCCACCCGTTTGGTTTATGCGGCAAGCTGGTCGATACCTACCGGAATATAGGGCTTTGCGGCAAAAGGCGGGCGATTTCCTGACCATGTGCTACACCCCTGAATATGCTTGCGAAGTCACGATGCAGCCTATCAGAAGGTTTGGTTTTGATGCAGCTATTTTGTTTTGCGATATCTTGGTTATCCCCGATGCATTAGGGCAAACGGTCAATTTCGTACCCAATAAGGGCCCTGTCCTTGACCCGATAGATTTCAAAATCCTTAGCCTAGAAAACCTACATAGCCACATGGCTCCGGTTTATGAAGCGATAAAACTGATTCGCTCTCAGCTTGATAAGGAAGGTTTCAAAGATACAACGCTGATTGGTTTTGCAGGTTCACCTTTCACGGTCGCAACCTATATGATCGAAGGCAGCGGTACGAAAGACTTCATGAAATTTAAAAAGTTTCTCTACGGGCAGCCAGAAGAATTTGAAGCGTTAATAAATTTATTGGTCGAGGCCACAGCGCAATATTTAATTGCGCAAATTGATGCTGGTGCAGAAGTTGTCCAACTGTTTGAAAGCTGGGCGGGCGCAGTAGGCGGTGAAGCGTTTGAAAAATATATTATTGAAGCAAACAGAAAAATTATTGCGACTGTCAAAGCGGCGCACCCAGATATTCCCGTGATAGGCTTTCCAAAAGCGGCAGGCTATTATTTGAAAGATTACATGCATAAAACCGGCATTGATGCGCTGGGCTGTGATTTTACTTTGCCGCTGCCATTCATCCGTGATGAATTACAAAGCGTCATGCCCGTCCAAGGTAATCTTGACCCTGGTATATTATATGCAGGCGGTGAAATGCTTGATCGCCAAGTGCGAGAGATTTTGTTTACACTTAAGGATAAGCCCTATATCTTCAACTTAGGCCATGGCATACACAAAGAAACGCCCATCGCCCATGTTGAACGCGTATTATCGCTTATTCGTGAAGATTAGAAAAAACAAAAAGTTACAGTAAAAATGACGGAACGTATCGCAGTAGTTTTATTAAGCACAGGGGGCCCAGATAGCAAATCCGCCATTTTGCCTTATTTGTATAATTACTATAAAGATCCGCAAAACCTGCCATTGCCTATTGGATTGCGCACTCTTGGCGCTTTTTTTACCGCCCTGACGCAGCGTTTTACAACTATGCGCGAGACATATCGCCGTTTGGGCTTTCAATCGCCATTGCTGCAAAACACCAAAGCGCAGGCCATTAGTTTAGAGCGCGTCTTAAACGCATCAAAAACCGAAGATGTACATTATCGCTGCTATGTTTCAATGGTGTATTGGCACCCCTTTTCTGATGAGGTGATGGAGGACATTAAAAACTATGGCGCTGATCGTGTCATTTTGCTGCCGATGTTTCCGCAAAAATCATTAAAGACCACCTATGCGATGGTTAAAGACTGGCTTATCACTGCAGAAGAAGAAAATTTAAAGGTGAAGACCCAAGTCTTTGATGAATTTTACCATTTAAAAGGCTTTGCCGCCGCGGCAGGCTCACAAATATCGCCCTCAATGTACCGCGTTTCTGATAAAGCGCGCCGCGCCAAATTAGAAAAGCCGCGGGTTATTTTTGTTGCGCGTTATCATCCGCCGCGCCTTAAAAAAGCGGGCGACCCTTATTCACAATCCGTTGAGAACACGGCAAAGCTAATCATCGAAGCGATTGGCGGTGATCATGATTATCGTGTGTGTTACCAACCAGCGCCAACATTATCATCGACCATTGGCCCTGTGCTTGATGACGCATTAAAAGAAGCCGCCGCCGATAATGTGCCCGTTTTGATTTTTCCTGTAAGCTATGCGGCGGAAGACCCGGTTACCATGGTGATGTTTGATCAGCTTTACGCTGACCACGCGAAAGAATTTGGCGTACCTTTATATGAACGTGCGCAAACGGTCAGTAATCATAATGACTTAATGACCGCATTATCTGAGACGATTATTGCCGAAGAAAGCTTGATTGATTTAGATAGCTATGATGAAACGTTAAAAGACAAACTGATTTGGAACAAAACACATGATTGAATTTATTTCTAGCCATTATGCGTGGGTTAAAGCGCTCCATGTTATTGCTGTGATATCATGGATGGCGGGCATGTTATATTTGCCGCGTTTATTTGTGTATCACGTGGCGGCGGAAAAAGGCTCTGAGCAATCCGAGACATTCAAAATCATGGAACGCCGCCTTTTAAAGTTCATCATGACCCCAGCGATGATTGTCGCGTGGTTAGCGGCGCTTTTGATGCTCAGTGCCAATAGCGAGTATTTAATGCAAGCGGGATGGTTCCATGCAAAATTCTTGCTCGTCTTCATTATGAGCGGCATTCATGGCGTGTTTTCAAAATTGGTTAAAGTCTTTGCTGCCGATGCCAACACAAAATCAGCCAAATTCTATAAAATATGGAATGAAATTCCCACCGCATTAATGGTGGTGATCGTTATTCTTGTGATTGCGAAACCGTTTTAACGCTAACGCGCTTAATCTTGTTTGGCAAAGCTTGGGAAAATATTGCTTAAACTTTGAAACTTTTTCTCAAAATAAGGCCAGCTTGTTTCGTTTTGCGGTAGTTTTTTATAAAAATTATCAAGCTCTGTGCGCTTTAATGTGCCATCGCCATCTTTATCGAGCATTTTAATCGCGATTTGTGCCAGTTTTTTAGCCTTTATGTCAGAAACAGCCATCGAGTCTTTCAATAAGTCTTCTGCTGCGCCTTCATGGTTGACGAAAGCCAAATAATTAAGCATTTGCAGCGCTTTTTCTATCTCTTCTGCGGTCAGTTCAAAATCGACCGTATCATCTGCCATGACAAATAATAAATGGTGGCAATCTTCATTGTCTTTAAAGGCTAGATCTTCGCGTTGATTACAAATCTCAAGCGCATGATCCATATAGCGAATAAGTTTTAAGCCTGGCGCATGTGTTTTATAATGCTCGGCATCTGGCGCACTGCAGAGCTGAAATTCAAATTTTGCGGATTGTTCAGGCGTGTTTTCATCCCAGCTTTTATCCAAATCTGCCAAAGTATTACGCGCGGTGAATCCTGCAATATAACGCTTATCATCAAGTGGTTTATTAATCGTATTATCACTGGGTACAGTAATTTGCGTGAAATCTGCGCCTTGCTTTACGTCATGCACTTTTTGTAAGCATGCCTCTGCGCCATAAATCAAAGAATAAGAAAAATATTTTGTGTAAATCGTTGTGACTTGTGGTGCATCACAATTGGGCAGAGACCAATAGCCCTGAAAATTACCTGGCACTGGTGTATTGGGTAAAGAACTATTCATTACAATGTGTTTACCGGTTGTCAGCGCCTGTCTTGCGGCATCTTCACGTTCTAAGGCAAGGCGCTCAAGCGCGGCTTCGACGGTTGGGCAGGTATGTCCATAATCAAAATCAGCATAAGATTTTGCGGAATAAGCGTTCAAATTCAAGGCGAGCAGCGAACAGAATAAAAGGGGATAACGCATTATTTTTCATCTTTTTTAATTAAATTTGGCAGCAAGCCAGATGTTCCCATCGCTTGCTGCATAAAGAATTTTTTTACAGGGCTAAAACGTTCTACCCCCATCAGGCCAAGTTTGCGCGCGGCTTTAAATGGCGGGAATGATACGCCGAATATTTTGACCAAAGCATCGGTGACTGCAGCCATCGCCATATTATCAAATCGACGGCGGCGCTGATAAAGCTCTAAATTTTCTGTAGCGCCTAAATCTAGGCCAGATTTTTTAGCGTCAGCCAATATCTCACCCAGCGCTGCAATATCGCGCATACCAAGGTTAAGACCTTGTCCGGCAATGGGATGAATACCATGCGCCGCATCAGCAATTAAACATAGGCGCGGCGCAATAAAATCAACCGCATGTTCTAACCCTAAAGGGAAAGCGCGGCGCTGTGATGCAAGGCTAACTTTGCCGTAAAAATCGGGGAAGCGTTGATTGAGCGCGATATTAAATGCATCGTCACTTAACGCCATAATGCTGTTTTCTTTGGCGTGGCGGCTGCCATTAAAATGCTCCGTCCAGACAAGGGATGAACGATGCCCGCCATCTTCATCATCGCTCATTGGCAACACGGCGAAAGGGCCTTCGGCCTTGAAATGTTCAACGGCGACAAAATTATGTGGATTTTCATGCGCAACGGTGCAAATTACGGCTTGTTGATTATAAGGCCATTTGCGGGTCGGAATCTCGGCGTGTTTACGGACAAATGAGTTGCGCCCATCTGCGCCGATTAATAATTTGCCATGAATTGTTTTACCGCTATGCAGCTTTACGGCGATGTAATCATCATAAGCGGTAAAATCAATGGCGCCATCAGGAGCAATATGGCGCACGCTTTGCTGGCTTTCAATGCGCTCATATAGCGCTTTGCGCAAATCGCGGTTATTTATAATCCAGCCAAAGGCATCTTGATCGATATCATCGGTTAAAAACTTTAAAAGCACCGATGAGCCGCTATCTAAAATATCAATATCTTTAATCGGGCAGGCGTTTTTTAACAGGCCCTGCCATACGCCCGTCGCTTCTAATACTTGGGATGAACCATAAGAGATAGCGGTTGTGCGTAGGTCATAGTCTGCGCTTTGTTGAAAGTCGGGGGCATCGCGGTCAATGCAAATCGCGTCAATATCCTGCGCGCCTAATAAGGCTGCCATGGTAAGGCCAGCAGGGCCGCCGCCAATAATAATGACATCTGTTTGGATGATTTCCCCATTTTCCCCATCTGTGGGGCGTTGCTGCGCGCTCATAAAATCTTACTTTCCTTTATGCCTTATATAAGGCTATATTGGGGTTAAATATAGATTGTCCATAGGATGATACAAGAAGTTTCTTTTTAATTTTACAGCACGCATTATAGCTGGCTTACGCAAAGGGATTATAATAATGAAAATGGTTATGGCGGTGATAAAACCGTTTAAATTAGACGATGTACGCGAAGCGCTAACCGCGCAAGGCATTGAAGGTCTGACCGTTACGGAAGTCAAAGGTTTTGGCCGTCAAAAAGGTCAAACAGAGGTTTTTCGCGGCGCAGAGTACACCGTATCATTCCTGCCGAAAGTCAAAATTGAAGTCGTGATTGAAGATGATGCGGTTGATAATGTGGTCGAAGCGATACAAAATGCGGCGAATACTGGGCGCATTGGCGATGGCAAAATTTTCGTTTATGACGTTTCACATGCTGTGCGTATTCGTACTGGTGAGACCGGCGACGAAGCTGTATAAAGCGTATCTATAAATAATAAAATAATAATAATATTAAAACAGGATAGGGAAAATCATGGCTAAGTTGATGGATAAAGTCGTTCGTCATTGGGATATGCAGGCGCAGCCTTTAATCGAAAAAGAAGAGCGACTTGCCGCAAAATTGGCGCTGTTGCCGCCAGATACGGATATAGGGTTTTTGTCTATCTTTAATGGTTTTGGTAACCCCAATTCGCGCCAAGGCTTAGAAGCGCGCATTGCCAATGTGCAGGCGCGCAAACTTGAATTAGCGCAAGTTTTTACATTGCGCATTTTAAAACAGGCCGCCGGTTCAGATGGGCCGTTTAATCAGCGTTACGCCGCCTATAAAAGAAAACGTGAAGCCGAGTGCCCTTACTGGCCTATGGTGACGTCAACAACTGAACTGCGCACTGATTATTTGCAGCGTTTTTTCTTGCTCCAGCGTGTGGAGCTGCCCAAAGACCAAGAACATGTTGTTGACCAAATGCTAGAATTTTATAAATTTGATAAAACCCTGCCAGAAGCCTATCGCCCAGGGCGTGATATGGATAGCTGGCTGAAAAATTTTGATATTTAAGCTCAATAAAAAAACTGTGAAAAAAAGGAAATAAAAATCAATGCGTATCTGCTCTTGGAACATTAATTCTGTCCGCCTACGCGCACCCATTGTGCAAGATATGATGAACGAATATCAACCTGATATCGTCTGTTTGCAAGAAACAAAAACGCCTGATGATAAATTTCCTTTTGAAGCCTTTGAAAGCCTTGGTTATAACCATATTCATATTAGCGGCATTAAAGGTTATAATGGCGTGGCGATTATTTCAAAAATGCCAATATCGCAGCCTGAAATATACAGCCGTGTTGACCGTGCAGATGGCCGTCATATCTCAGCGCGCTTCATGGCAGAAGGTTTTGCCAAGCCTATTGAAATTCACTGTATTTACATTCCTGCAGGCGGTGATGAGCCTGACCGCGCCATTAACGAAAAATTCGCCCATAAATTAGACTTTATCGCCGAGCTTGATGCGTGGTTCACACATAATCACAGCGATGACACGGCAATGGTCGCGCTGGGTGATTTTAATATTGCGCCGCTAGAACATGATGTCTGGTCGCATAAACAGCTTTTAAAAACAGTGTCGCATACCCCGATTGAGGTAGAGGCTCTGACGGCTATGCAGAGCAGCATTGATTGGGTTGATGCGCTACGTCATTTCGTCCCAGAAGATGAAAAATGTTATACATGGTGGTCTTATCGTAACCGCGATTGGCGCAAATCAAATCGTGGCCGTCGTCTTGACCACATTTGGGTCACGCCTGATCTCAAGCCGCGCCTTAAATCACACATAATCGTGAGCGACGCACGCGATCTTGTGAAGCCATCAGACCATGTGCCAGTGATGGTCGATTTCGATTTTTCTTAAAAAGCCTGACTGAATAAAGAAATATTATTGCAGCGCCAGTAAATTGTTCTGTAGCGTGTTATATAAAGCGTTATTACGCTTTTCCCATGTTGTGGCGTCAACAACGTCAACAGGCACGTTATCATCAATATATTTATCGCCGTTTTTTGTGCTCAAGCCTTCTTGATATTTACCGCTTTCAAGAACTTTTTGCATATGCACAACCCCGCTTTTGCACACATCGCTATAGGCGTGGCGGCCTTTGCTTTCATCAATGCTAGAGAAGATTGTTTTATAGGCGTGCTCTTTATCTTCAGGTTTCAGCGCCATAAAAGCACGTTGATAGTTTTGACGCATTTTATCAAGCTGTTCGCGCGTGTTCGCGCCGGCTGTTTGGTCAACGCATATAGCAAGGTCAGATTGTAAGAAATACTCAGTGACAAAATAATGAATAATGCTGTTCATTTTAAGTTCATGTGATTGTTCGGGGCTAGATTGCTTCATGCTGCGCGCGAGGCTTTCTAAAAACTGAATATAGCTTAAACCGAATTTTGGATCGCCATTATCATATAAATAATGATCGCGCAGCCAGAACATCACAACATTCAAATCATCACGCGATGAATAAGGTGCATTGAGGCGCGTTTGAATATTTTGCATTACTAAAGGGTATTTTTTTTCTTTGCTGATTTTGTTCAAAGATTTGTACAGGCTGTCCTTTAGTATTTTTTTCGGTGTGTCTTTCTCGGCCTGCGCATATGGCGCAGCGCTTATAGATAACAAAAGAACAAAAGACAAAATTTTAAACAGGCGCATTGTGTGATTCCTTAGCTGTGAAGACAAAAGCTTTTTTAATTATAGATATTTACGCTTGACTCTACAAACTTAATTTGTTAATTCTGTAAATGTCTATTAAGAAAACCCCCAAAATTGCGTTTTTAAAAATAACACTTTTGCAGTGTTGGTCAGAGGGTTGGGGTAAAATACAGTGTTTTAAGAGTTTATTAAACAGACCCCTCTAAAATTTTAATTGAGTAGAAAATTAGGCTTTCAACACATCTCAACAAAAACCAACCTCCCCCTTATTATTTAAACAACGATCATAAATGAAGTTAGTGTCATGAACTTACAAGAACTAAAAACCCGTTCCCCGGCTGAACTGCTAGCGTTTGCAGAAGAGCTTGAAATTGAAAATTGCGGCTCAATGCGCAAACAGGACATGATGTTCGCGATTTTGAAACAATTAGCGGAAGAAAATGTTCCCATATCAGGCACAGGCGTCTTGGAGGTTTTACAAGATGGCTTTGGCTTCTTAAGGTCACCTGAAGAAAACTACCTTCCTGGCCCAGATGATATTTATGTATCCCCATCACAAGTACGCCGCTTTGGCCTGCGTACAGGTGATATTGTTGAGGGCGAAATTCGCGCTCCGAAAGATTCAGAGCGCTATTTTGCTTTGCTCCGCGTTGGTTCAATTAACGGTGAATTGCCAGAAAAACTGCGTCATCGTATTAACTTTGATAACCTAACGCCGCTTTATCCTGATCGTAAAATTAAATTAGAAATTGCCGACCCAACGAAAAAAGCCTTTACGCAGCGCGTAATTGAACTTGTTGCGCCGCTTGGTTTTGGTCAGCGTGCGCTTTTGGTTGCGCCGCCACGTACAGGTAAAACTGTGATGCTGCAAAATATTGCAACGTCAATTGCGGAAAACCACCCTGAAGCATATTTGATCGTTCTTCTGATTGATGAACGCCCAGAAGAAGTCACCGACATGGCGCGGAGCGTACGCGGCGAAGTTGTTTCATCGACATTTGATGAACCTGCATCGCGTCACGTACAGGTCGCAGAAATGGTCATGGAAAAAGCCAAGCGCCTTGTGGAACACAAACGCGACGTTGTGATCTTGCTTGACTCTATTACGCGTCTTGCCCGTGCATATAACACGGTTGTTCCGTCATCAGGTAAAGTTCTTACTGGCGGTGTTGACGCAAATGCGCTTCAACGTCCAAAGCGTTTCTTTGGCGCGGCGCGTAACATTGAACAAGGCGGTTCATTAACCATTATTGCAACAGCGCTTGTTGATACAGGTTCGCGTATGGATGAAGTTATCTTTGAAGAATTCAAAGGGACTGGTAACGCCGAGATTGTTATGGATCGTAAGATTGCTGATAAACGCGTCTTCCCTGCGATTGATATTCAGAAATCAGGCACACGTAAAGAAGAGCTTTTGGTGAGCCAAGCTGACCTTCAAAAAATGTGGGTCTTGCGCCGTATTCTTAACCCAATGGGTACAATTGATGCGGTTGAATTCTTACTCGGCAAAATGCGCGATTCCAAGAGCAATGATGAGTTCTTCCAATCCATGAACCAATAGGTTAAAGCCCAGCTTCTGGGTTAAAACCTAAAATGTTTTCGCATTTATTTTGAATATAGCTTGGGTTATCTAAGAAGTTTTTCAAGGTTGATTCATATAAGTGCATGTCACGCTTATAATTTTGATTAATATCTAAATATATCGGATAACCGCCATCTAAAATGCGGAAATAATCTGCGATTAAGCTTGCTTGCTGTTCGCGGTTATAATCTGATAAATCACGATCTTCCGTTAGGCGATATGAATAAGGCACGTGCTGGCGCTCATCAGGGTTGTCTTCGCCAAAATGTGCATTGAGCATATCATGGGCAAGCGCATATAAAAGGGTCGGCGCTTGTGTATCGCAATGTTGATGCTGCCAAATATGTGCATTTTCATGGATAAAATGCCAAGGCGTGATATTTAACGGATCATTTTCTTCATAACGGGTATGCATATGCATCGCATTGCCCAGCGCAAAAGCTTCAGAACCGATTGATTCAATCATATAATCAGTTAATTTTGATTTGCGGAAACTAATCGCCCCAACGTCCAGACTATCTTGAAATACCGCGGATAATGTTTCTTTTTGCGCGTCGGTATATTCAGTTTCTGTCGCATAATCAAAGGCGAGAGATGCCCCATAAAGTGCAAGCGCTGTGTAGGCGCTATAGCGTAGCGCCTTAACTGTTTTAGACGCATCTTTCGCAAACAAAGATGATAATGTCATAAGCTGTCTCCCTTATTAATTTCCATAATGTATATAGTTGAGCGTAAGAATGCAAGATAATTTTTACGCAGAGTATTATGCGTCTGCAGCCATTTACAGAGAAATGTTTAACGGACAGGCCTGCTGAATATAACTTGGATCTTTTAGAAAGTTTTTTAAAACAGCCTTATAAAGAGCGTCCTCTTCGCCCCGCGTAAGCCCTTGGTTGAGCAGCAGGTCGTAACGCTTAGCGGTATTGCGGTTAAAATAATCCGCGATGATGCTTGCTTGTTTTTCGTGGTGATAATCTAGCAGGTCTTTTTTATCATCCAGCAAGTACTGGTATTTTCCTATCGCTGTTTCATTTAATGATGAAACTTCATCAACAAGATTGTTGATCAGTGAAAATGTGCAGTTTTGGTTCTGCCATATATGGGCAACTTCATGATCTAGCGTATATTTATAAGCCTGAGAATGCCGATTATAATCGGTGCGAATGATGATGGTTTTACCAAATTGCGCACCGTCCGCGCCAAAGAGTGATAATATTTTATTACCTTTGGGCGAGCGGTGAAACGTAATATCATCAATATTCACGCTATCTTTAAAAATCTGCGTAAGGTCTTGTTTTTCGCCCTTAGTGAAGTCCTGATCTGGCAGGTTTTGCAAATAGGCAAACCCCAGATAACTTAAGCAAACACCCCAAAAGCCGCCACGTATTAAACGTACGGGGAAAGATGGCGCTTTTTTAAAAAAATCCCTAATTTGCATGTAGCCCTGCTGTGTCATTATTATTATAATTATCTGATTTGTAGAATATAATTATAAAATGAGCAAGTTATTTTTCATAAAGTTTCTATGCGAAGCGCGTTATTGGGCAAGAAATCTTGTTTAAAATGTGCTAAAAGGAATACAGCAATGAGCAAGAGGACAAAGCCATGAAAGTTAAATTTGATATTGAATGTACGCCCGAAGAAGCGCGCCAGTTTTTAGGCTTGCCTGATGTGCAGCCAATGCAAGAAAAGTTAATGAAGCAACTGCAAGAACGCCTTGAAGAGAATATCCGTGCGGTGAGCGCAGAAGAGCTTATCCGCACATGGATGCCTGCTACCATGCAAGGTTTTGGTGAGATGCAGAAAAATTTCTGGTCACAAATGGGTATGCAAGCAGGCGCAGCAAAAAACGACGATAAAGATAAAGACTAGATTGTGCAAAATGACAAAACTGTTAAAATATAAGCAGAGTTCTAACGCGCCCTTGAAACAGGATATTTTTTCGTGAAACAAACAATTTATGCGCTTTCTACGCCAGCGGGAACAAGCGGCGTTGCGGTTATACGTGCATCTGGTGCGCAGGCTTTTTCTGGCCTTGCGCAGCTTACTGGTAAGGCGGCGGATTATTTTAAGCCGCGCCGCACCTATTTGCGTCGCCTTTATCATCTTGATGATCAAAGCTTGATTGACCAAGCGATGGTGATTACCTTTAAAGGCCCTGAAAGCTTTACCGGCGAAGACGTAGTTGAATATCATATTCATGGTGGGCTTGCCGTGCGCAATTTAATGCTTGAAATGTTATCACGCATTGAAGGCCACCGTATGGCGGAGCCTGGTGAATTTTCGCGCCGCGCTTTCCAAAATGATAAAATGGATCTTATTGAAGCCGAAGGTGTGTCTGACCTTATTCACGCCGAAACTGCCGCGCAACATAAACAGGCGCTGACCCAATTAGAAGGCAAATTAAGCGCCGTTTATATCGACTGGGCAGAGCGGTTGAAAAATATGCTCGCCTATATGGAAGCCGATATTGACTTCGCCGAAGATGAAGAATTAGAAGACACGGCCTTTTCAAAAATGCGCGATAAACTCGCCGCGCTTTCAGGGGAAATTAAAGAGCATTTGGACGATAACCGCCGCGGTGAACGCTTGCGCGAAGGGGTGCAGGTCGTGATTATCGGTGCGCCAAATGCAGGGAAATCATCATTGCTCAATGCCCTCGCCCAACGCGATGTCGCAATTGTTTCACAAATGGCAGGGACAACGCGCGATATTATTGAAACCCATCTCGATTTAGGCGGCTATCCCGTGACTTTGGCGGATACTGCAGGGCTGCGCCCCGAACAACTAGACGCCAGTGATAAACATGGCCATGATATGGTTGAAAGTGAAGGTATACGCCGCGCCATTGAACGCGCGAAAAAAGCGGATATTAAATTATTGATGTTTAACGGTACTGAAATGCCTGACCTTGACCTTAACACATTGCAGCTTGCCAGCGCGGAAGATTTGTTCATCGTCAATAAAATTGACCTTTTTGACGGCGTTGTGCCATCCATTGCCGATCAGCAGCCAATATGTATTTCCGTCAAACGCGCCGAAGGTATTGACCGCCTGTTAAAGCGCCTGACGGAACGCATTGAGAAAATTTTCGGCCGCACCGAAGCGCCGACAATTACGCGCGCGCGCCATCGTGAAGCCTTAATTGAGGCCGAAGCATCGATTACCCGCGCCTTAAATATTGACCTCCCCGAACTTGCCGCCGAAGATATGCGCCTCGCCATGCGCGCGCTGGGGCGCATTACAGGCCGCGTCGATGTCGAAGACTTGCTCGACGTTATTTTTCATGATTTTTGTATCGGTAAATAACAAAAAGGCACGGTTATTTACCGCGCCTTTTTTTATTCTGTATTTTCGCGTTTAAAGGTCTACGCGGCGTCTTCTGCCTTTTTGCCAAAGCGCTGCATATACATCGCTTGGAAATCAACAGGGTTCAGCAATAATGGCGGATATCCGCCTTGCTGTGTGATTGTGCCCAAAATTTGGCGGGCAAATGGGAAGGCTTGACGCGGCACTTCGATAAGTAAAAATGGGTGGTGCTGATCTTCAGGTAAATCGCCCAAAGATACGGTCACGCCATACGCAATTTCGGCAATAAAGGCAACTTCATCGCCATGTTTAGCGGTCGCTGACAAGTTCAAAACAACCTCAAATAAGTTTTTGATTTCTTTATCTTCGATTGGGTTTGATTCCATACTGATATCAATATCCATTTCAGGTGAAGTTTTACCTGCGCGCAAACTGTTTGGCGCTAATGGATTTTCAAAGGACATATCCTTGATATATTGCGTGTGGATCATCACAGGCATGCTGCGTTCTGTGTTTTGGTCTGTTGAATCTGACATATTTTCTATCGCTCATCTCTGCTATTAGTAATAATATACTGTGTTTAGCATGGGCGTTAGGCAAACTCAATACCGTGCAAGTGAATATATACTTATACATGCGCCCTGTTGTGGTCACCATTTATCAACGCGGCGGTTTATCCTTTATGCGGCTATTCATGCCAAAATATTCATAAATATAGCTATAACCAGTATAAACGCTATATGATAAAAGCGTCGCTGTTACGATAAGCACTATCTGGATAAAGCCATATATAACAGGCGCGAAAATCAACGCAATATTGGCAATGGCCAATAAAAAGCGCACCCCACGGTCAAGTTCACCAATATTCCGTTTATGTTCAAGGGAAAATACATGCATCGTCTTTTCCTTTCTTTTAACGAATGATTACTTACTTATAGTATAACATAATTTGCTTTATTTATTAAGTTTAGACCTTTTAAGTGCAAAACAAGCCCCTGAAAAACGCAAACAAATCTTGGGTTTTTTAATGGAACGGACTATACTATATAAGTGAATTTATAAATGACCCATGATTAAGGATTTAGACACGTGCAAACTGACATTCTGATTTACGCCATTATTGCTGCCGTTTTGGTGATTTGGCTGCGCAATATTCTCGGAACGCGCAATGGCGATGAACAGCAGCGCCCTAATCCTTATACGGATGCCGCGCAAAAGCCGAAAAACATTGTTGGTCTTGATGGCCAGCCGTTTGTGGTTGAAGAAAACGCCGCCTTGAAAAAGCTTGATTTGCCAGTTGATGTAATTTCAGGCATTGAAGATTTATCAAAATCCATGCGTGATTTTGACCCGCTGAAATTCGTTGAAAATGCCAAAGATGCTTTCATTATGGTCGTCGAAGCTTTCGCCAAAGGTGAAAAAGACACATTGGAGATGCTACTCACGCCGGGCGTTTACAAATCTTTTGAAAGCGCTATAAACGAGCGCGAGAAAAACAAAGAAACCGTCTCAACCGAAATCCACGCTGTGCGTAAGGCCGATATTGTTGAAGTGAAGAAACAAGACGGCATTGCCTATGTGTCTATCCGCTTCACGGCTGATGAAACCTGCGTTATTCGCGATAAAGACGATAAGATTTTATCAGGCGACCCAGAGCGCATTACCGAGATGGTTGATGTGTGGGTGTTTGGCCGTAAAATCAAAGCAAAAGAGCCTACATGGCTGCTTTATG
>MDTB01187554.1_pt1 | contig 26248 bp, 30 predicted proteins | sample 811161 | NCBI WGS metagenome assembly MDTB01 (sample SAMN05326650, study PRJNA326480) | marine metagenome | isolation source: seawater | place: Mediterranean Sea | collected 2009 | reverse complement strand
GACCGAAACGACAGCACAGCATGTGCCCGCATCGTCGACGAGGTCCACGCCTGGGTGGCGGGCGGTGGACTCATGGTTGAGCCCGATGCGATCGTCGTCGGCATCCCCGCCAGTCCTGGTCGGCCCAATCTGTTGGTGTCAGCGGTTGCCCGAGCGGTCGCGACAGCGACGGGATCCGTCTCGGTCGACGCGATCGTTCGGCGTCGAGTGACGATTCGGCTACGGGACCTCGATCCGACCGAACGCCCGGCGATGGTTCGCGCTGCGGACTACGAGGTGGTCGAAGGCGTCGAAGGTCGCCACGTCGTCCTCGTCGACGATGTCGTCCTGAGCGGCACAACCCTCGGCCACGTCGCCGACCTGCTGCTCGCCGCCGGCGCTGCCTCGGTGCGACCGGTCGCCATCGCCCGGTCCCGTCGTGGCTGAGCGCCTGCGGTCACGAACAGCGTTGCACTAGGCCGTGGCGTCTCACGCGCGGCGGCGCTCCAACAACCGTTCGATCCACCGCTCGTAACTCTCGAAATCTTGTGCGCCCTGAACCGGCAGGACATCATCGAGCACGATCGTCGGCACGGCGGTGACGCCCTGCTCAATCGCCGTGTTGTGTTCGTCGATCACCGCGACGGCGTAGACCCGCTCGTTCTCGACGAGGTGCTGGATGAAGCCGCTCGCATCGACCCCGACGTCGGCGGCCAGGTCGGCGAGTACTTCGGCGTTGGAGATCGTGCGGTTCTCTGCGAAGTACGCTTCCATCAGCCGGTGGTGGTACGCAGCGGCCGCCGAAGGAGCAAAGGCCTCCATTGCCTTCTGGGCGATCTGGGCCGGCATAGAGCCCGATGGCTGGGCGTGCTCGGTGGCCCAAACGGAAAAGATCAGGCTGGGCTCGGCCGACGCCGGCCGCAGCCAACTCTTTGTGTACTCGACGAATTTCTCGTGTTTCGCCGGGTCGCCGCCGTCGTTGTCAGGGCGGAGAAGAAACGACCTCCACTCAACGTCGATGCGATCGCCGAATCGTTCACGGAGCTGTTCGACGCGAACTGCGCCGACGTAGCACCAGGGTCAGAGGAAGTCAGACCAGACGGTTAATCGAACAGGTTCTCCCACAGCGGGCACGGTAGCCCGGCTGCGGAAGGAGATCATCCCCATCCGATGCCGACGGGAGGACACGGCGGTTCCTCCGACCGCGTGACAGAGTCATGGCATGGCCACCTGCGCATTTCTCGGACTCGGTGTTATGGGGTACCCCATGGCCGGACATCTCGTGGCTGCGGGCCACACCGTCACCGTGCACAACCGAACGACGGCGAAAGCCGAGCTATGGGTCGCAGAGCATGGAGGGGCGATGGCGATGACTCCGGCTGCTGCGGCTGAGGGAGCCGAGTACGTCTTCTTGTGTGTAGGGGATGATCCTGATGTGCTCGCCGTGACCGCGGGCGCCGACGGCGTCCTCGAGACGATGGGGGAGGGCGCAGTGCTTGTCGACCACACGACCGCGTCGGCTGTCATCGCTCGTGACGTCCACGCGACGGCCGCGGCGCGGGGTGTCGGTTTCGTCGATGCACCGATCTCAGGGGGGCAGGCCGGCGCCGAGAACGGTGTGCTCACGGTAATGTGTGGTGGCGACCAGGCTGATTTCGATCGGGTTGCTTCGGTGATCGACGCCTATAGCCGTGCCTGCAACCTCATCGGCGGCCCTGGTTCCGGTCAGCTCGCGAAGATGGTCAACCAGATCTGCATCGCCGGTCTCGTGCAGGGCCTCTCTGAGGGCATCAACTTCGCCCAACGGGCGGGGCTCGATGTCGGCGGTGTCATCCACACGATCTCGAAGGGCGCAGCCGGTTCGTGGCAAATGGAAAATCGGGCCCAAACGATGGCTGACGGTATCTTCGACTATGGCTTCGCGCTCGAATGGATGCGCAAGGATTTGCGAATCTGCTTCGAGGAAGCCGCAACGAACGGGTCGGCCTTGCCGGTGACCGAGATTGTCGACGGCTACTACGAGCAGCTCCAGGAGCTCGGGCTCGGCCGCTGGGACACCAGCACGCTGATCCATCTGCTTCGTCAGGAGTGAGCCATCTGGGGTCGGGTCCCCGTTCGGCGATTTACCGATCACTCTGTGTCGTGTGTCACACTTCCCGCCGGTTGCGAGTGCGACCATGAGAGGGGCCAATCATGGACGAACCGACGATCCCGTCGTCGACCGCCGACATCGATGCGAGCTGGATGGCTGCTGCGCTGAGGCAGCCGATCACCGGTGTGAACCATGAGCAGATCGGGGAGGGCGTCGGCGTCTCGTCGGCTGTGTACCGTTCGACGCTCGAAGGTGGCGATCTCGACTCCGTTGTCGTGAAGTTGCCGGCGCTCGCCGAGGAGGCGGTGTTCACCTCCACCGTGTTGCGCATGTACATCCGCGAGGTCCGGTTCTTCGAGAACCTCGCTGACCAGAGCCCGATCCGAGTACCGGTCAGCTACCACGGAGCTGTCGACCTCGAAACCAGCAAGTTCGTGCAGGTCATGGAGGACATGGGCTCGATGCGCACGGTCGACCAGAACGAGGGCATGACCATCGACGACGCCCAACGCGCCGTCGACGAACTCGCTGCCTGGCACGCGACGTTCTGGCGCAAGGCCGACGAACCGGTCGACCGGGGCGACGTCGTGTGTCTCAGTGACCCCGTCTACCCGGCCGTGCTGCCGATGGTCTTCGCCGAGGGCTGGGAGAAGGTCAACAACGCAATGGACGTTGATCCCGTGATCGCCGCAGTCGGGCCAGGGTGGGTCGACTGGATGCCGTCGGCCCTCGAGCGCCTCTCCGGCGCTCCGAACACAATCACCCACGGCGACTATCGCGCCGACAACATCCTCTTCGACGATGAGGGCAACGTCGTACTGCTCGACTTCCAGCTCACCGGGCGGGGGTCGGCGAGTTACGACCTCGCCTACTTCGTGACCCAATCGCTTGCGCCCGATGTGGCCGCTACGCACGAAACGGCGCTGTTCAATCGCTGGCTCGACGGCCTCATCGCGGCGGGTGTGCCTGAGGCCGACACCACCAATCTGTGGGATCGCTATCGCGATGCTGCGCTGTTCTGCCTCGTCTATCCGATCGTGGCCAGCCGGGGCATGGACTTCTCCGATGAGCGCCAGTACACACTCGTTCACAACATGAACACCCGGTTTGTTCGGGCCGTCGATCAGCTCCATCTCGCCGACCTGCTGTAGGGATTGGCGGTCGACCGGAATCTGACGGATCATCAGTTTATGGCCGACGCTGACAAGACCGCCCTCGACGCCGCCCAGGCCCGGTACGCCGCGGAGCGAACCAAGCGCCTCCGAGTCGATGGCAACGACCAGTACAGCGAGCTCGCCGGCACGTTCGCCGACTTCGACACCGACCCCTATGTCGAGCCGGGTTTCACCCGGGACCCGGTCATCGAGGAGACCACAGCGGTCATCGTCGGTGGTGGCTTCGCCGGAATGATGACTGCCGTCGAGCTCAAGCGGCTTGGCGTCGACGACTTCCGCATGATCGAGAAGGGCGGCGACTTCGGGGGCACCTGGTACTGGAACCGCTACCCGGGTTGCCAGTGCGACGTCGAGTCGTACACATACCTGCCGCTGCTCGAAGAGACCGGCTTCATGCCCACCAAGCGGTACTCGAGTGCCACCGAGATCTTCGAGTATTGCCAGCTAATCGGGCGACGGTTCGAGCTGTACCCCCACGCCCTCTTCCAGACCGAGATCGCCGACGCGATCTGGCATGACGACGAGGCCCGCTGGCTCATCACGACCAGCCGCGGCGACGAGATCCGCTGCAAGTACTTCGTCACCGCCGGCGGCATCCTCCACAAAGCCAAGCTCCCCGGCATCCCCGGCATCGACACCTTCGAAGGCCACGCCTTCCACACGAGCCGATGGGATTACCGCTACACCGGCGGCTCCGCCACCGAACCAATGGACAACCTGCGCGGCAAAAAAGTCGGCATCGTCGGCACCGGGGCCACCGCCGTGCAGGCCGTTCCCCAGTTGGCCAAGTACGCCGAAGAGCTCTACGTCTTCCAGCGGACCCCGGGAGCGATCGGTGTGCGCGACAACGGTCCTACCGACGTCGAATGGTTCCAGAGTCTCCAGCCGGGGTGGCACGCGGAACGGGTCGAGAACTTCACCCGTTGCGTCACCGGCGAGCAGCCCGATTTCGACCACGTGAAGGACGGTTGGACCAAGGTCAACCGGGTCAACACCCAGGACGCCTCATCGCCCGAGCATCGCAAGGAACTCGACATCATCGACTTCAAGATCATGGAGGAGATCCGGGCCCGAGTAGACGAGATCATCGACGACCAGGAGACCGCCGAGAAGCTCAAGCCGTGGTACGGCAAGCACTGCAAACGCATCACCTTCCACGACGAGTACCTGCCGACCTTCAACCTTCCGCATGTCCATCTGGTCGACACCGACGGCCAGGGCATCGAGCGGATCACGCCGACAAGCGCCGTTGTTGACGGCGAGGAGTACGAACTCGATCTGATCGTTTTTGCTTCTGGGTTCGAGGTCACCACTGACCAGCACCGCCGACTCGGCTTCGACCCAGTCGGTCGCGATGGTATGCGGCTTAGCGAGCGCTGGCACGACGGTGCGCACTCGCTGCACGGCATTCTCACTGCGGAGTTCCCGAACCTGTTGATGCTCGGCATCGTGCAGGCCGGTTTCGGCACCAACTTCGTGCACTTCCTTCAGAACTCTACCCGTCACGTCGCCTGGGTCATCGATCACTGCGAGGAAGCTGGCATCAACACGATCGAGGCCACGCCGGAAGCCGAAGAGGGCTGGCTAATGGAGCTCTACACAGCGGTTGGGGGCATGCCTGACTACTCGGCTAACTGCACGCCCGGTTACATGAACTCCGAGGGTAGCCGCGGGCCGAAGGCCGGTCGCAACCTCACCTATGTCGGCAGTTTGCTCGATTACGACGGCTTCCTGCAGCGTTGGCGAGTCGGCGCTGCCGAGACCGGCGAGTTCCCTGGCGCGCTCACGACCTGATTGGTCGGGGCGGTCAGACACCGAGTAGGCCGGGAGCCTGCTCACCCACGAGATTGCGCAAGGCGTCACCCAAGCCTGGTCGGTCGCTCGGATTCAGTCGGTAGGCCGGTCCGTAGAGGCTGATCGATGCCGCTGGGTCGGCTCCGGGTACCAGCACCGCGATGCCGTTGACCTCAAGGTCGAGCGCCTGGTCGGCCCAGGCATAGCCCTGTGCAGCGCTCGTGCGGACGACCTCTTGGAGGGGTCCGGCAGCCGTGACGGTGAGTGGTGTGGCGGCCGGCAGGGGAGCGGCGGTGTAGGTGTCGAGCCGTTCGGCGTCCCACGAGGTCATCAACGCCAGGCCCGGTGCGACCAGATGGAAGTCGAGGCGTTCGCCAGTCGGGTCGGGCGCCTGGATCGCCGATGGCCCGAGCACGTTGGTGAGATAGAGCGCGCCGGTGGGGGTGTCGACGGTGAGTGCGGTACTCTCGCCGAAACGCTGTACGCACTCGACGAGCAACGGGCGCAGGCGATCCTCGAGCGCAGCGGGTGGCGCTTCGCCGCCGGGGACCAAGGTGCCCAGCGCCGGCCCGCTCACCAGGCCACCGACCCCACTGCGGGTGAGCATTCCGAGTTCGACGAGCTGGGCGGCGAGCCGCGAGACGGTGGAGCGAGGGAGCCCGCTGCGACGTCCGAGCTCGCGCACGCCGAGCGGTTCGTCGGCAGCGGCGACGAGCTGAAGGAGGAGGAACGCTCGCTCGATCAAGGACGTCGTTGACTTGGCTGGGCTGGTCGCCATACGCTGATTATACCATGCAGCAGGACGTCCCGTCTTGTAGGACATTAGCGAGTCGGACACCCGACTTCTACGTCTATCCCGACCAGCCGGCGGCATCCGCTGAGCTGGTGGGAGCCGTCGCCCGCATCCGCTGGGCCGATGGTCTCGAACTCGACGCCTACGGGCTCTGGCTCTTCGAAAACCAGATGGGCGACGTCACCATCGAGGAACGCAGTCGCGAGTCGAAGTTCGACCCTGCTGATTTTCCTACCGACGACGTGTTGCGCGACGTGATGGTCTCGCCCGACGGTGACGTCATCGTCGAGTGGGTCGACGGCTCCACGTCGGTGCACCACAGCGGTTGGCTCCGCCATATCGCAGAGCAGCGCCATCGCCCCGACGCCTTCCTGCCGAAGATCGAGGAGTGGACCACCGCCGAGCTTCCGGCTCCTCCGACCCACAACGGTGCCGCGGTGCTGCACGACGAGGGCATCTTGCTTTCGTTCCTCTGCGACGCCGTGCGCTATGGGCTCGCCCGCCTCGAGAACCTGCTGCCCGAAAAGGCCTCGCTTATCGCACTCGGCGAGCGCATCGGCGCACTGCGCAACACCAACTTCGGTGTCACCTGGCCGGTGAGCGTCGACCTCGAGCCCACCTCCACCGCCAATACGTCGCTGCCACTACCGCCCCACACCGATCTGCCGACGCGTGAGACGCCGCCCGGCTTCCAAATGCTGCACTGCCTTGTCAACACGACCACCGGTGGGCTCAGCACGATGGCCGACGGATACGCTGTCGTTCGCCGGCTCGAAGCCGAGCACCCCGAAGATTATGAGGCGCTCTGCACGCTCAACTGGATCTTCTTCAACCGATCGCCGCACCACGATCATCGCTGGTCAGGCCCGCTGATCGACCATGGCGCAGCCGGCATGTCACTCACCATTCGCGCCTTTCACCCCGTACGCGGTTTCCCCGACATGCCGATCGCAGACCAGCCCCGCGCGTATGCGGCTCTCCGCCGATTCAGCCAGGTCGCCGGCTCCGACGAGTTCCAGATGCGCTATGCGTTCCGGCCGGGCGATCTCGTGCTCTTCGACAACCGTCGCACCCTGCACGGACGCACCGCCATCGATGAGGCCGGTGGTGTGCGAGAGTTGCACGGGACCTACATCGACCACGACGAGATCTACTCGCGTGCCCGCGTGCTCACTCGTCATCGAACCGCCCGCGAGCTCGGGCTCGCCTAACGACAAACAGATCAACCAGCGGGGGAATCACCATGCCCAGCGTCTTCATCACCTGCGCCGTCACCGGCGGCGGCGACACCGTCAACAAGTCGCCGCACGTCCCGTTCACGCCCGAGCAGATCGCCGACTCGGCGATCGAGGCGGCCAAAGCCGGTGCTGCAGTCGTGCACTGTCACGTCCGCGACCTCGACACGGGAGCCCAGAGCCGCGACCCCGACCTCTACAAGGAGCTCACCAACCGCATTCGCTCGTCGGACACCGATGTCGTGCTGAACCTCACGGGTGGTACGGGTGCCGACCTCACGCTTGGCAGTGTCGAGAACCCGCTGCCACTGAGGGAGGAGGGCACCGATATGGCCGGGGCCACCGAGCGCATGCGTCACGTTCGTGAGTGCCTACCGGAGATCGCCACCATCGACATGGGAACGATGAACTTCGGCGAGGGCGACTACATCATGACGAACTCGACGTCACAGCTCGATGAGATCGCCTGTCAGTTCCAGGACCTACCGGTACAGCCCGAGCTCGAGTGTTTCGACACCGGCCACCTCTGGTACGCCAAGAAACAGGAAGAGCGTGGCCTGTACGAAGGCAAGACCATGAACGCCCAGCTCTGTATGGGTGTGCCGTGGGGTGCGCCGGACGACATGAACACCCTGATGGCGATGGTCAACAATGTGCCATCGCACTGGCACAAGTCGGCGTTCTCCATCGGCCGTCGCCAGCTGGAGTATGTCGCCGCTGCGGCGCTCGTGGGCGCCAACATTCGCGTCGGCCTCGAGGACAACCTCTATCTCTCGAAGGGGGTGAAGGCCACCAACGCCCAACTCGTCGAGCGCGCCACGGTGATCCTCGAAGGCATGAACTTCAACGTCATGGGCCCCGATGAGGTGCGCGACATGCTCGATCTCAAGAAGGTCGTCTGATCTCGGTCACGGGCACTCGTCGTCGAAGGAGTGAGAACATTGAGTGAGCACGTCGCCGTCGTCGGTGCCGGCGTTATCGGAGCGGCCTGGGCGGCCCGCTTCGTAATGCACGGCATCGGCGTCAAGATCTACGACCCGAACCCGGAAGCAGGTCGCATTGTCGATGAGGTCCTCAACAACGCCCGAGCGGCCTGGGTTGATCTTGGCCTACCTGCCCCCACCGAAGGCAGTGTCACGGTCGTCGGCTCGATCGTCGAGGCGGCCGAGGGTGCGATCCACGTTCAGGAAAGCGTTCCGGAGAACCCGGCCGTCAAGGTGCCGATCCTCGAGCAGATCGCTACTGCTTGTCCGCCTGTCACCGTCATTGCGTCGTCGACCTCGGGAATCAAGCCCTCGGATCTCCAGCCCTCGCTCACCAACCCGGAGCGGTTGGTTGTCGGCCATCCGTACAACCCGGTGTACCTCGTGCCGGTCGTCGAGGTCGTCGGTGGCGACCTCACCTCGCAGGACGCGATCGACGCAGCGATGGCGACCTACGACCGTGTGTCGATGAAGCCGATCTACGTCCGAGTCGAGATCGACGCCTTCATCGGCGATCGTCTCCTCGAGGCGGTGTGGCGCGAGGCCCTTTGGCTCGTGAACGATGGCGTCGCCACCACCCAGGAGATCGACGACGTCATGCGTTACGGCTTCGGTCTTCGGTGGGCGCAGATGGGCCTCTTCGAGACGTACCGCATTGCAGGTGGCGACGGCGGCTTCGGTCACTTCATCCGTCAGTTCGGTCCAACGCTGTCGTGGCCGTGGACCAAACTGATGGACGTCCCCGAACTTAGCGATGAACTCGTCGACCGGCTCGAGTCCCAGTCCGATGAGCAGTCGGGCGCTCACAGCATCCGCGAACTCGAGCGCATCCGCGATCGCAATCTCGCCGGGATCATGCGGGCGCTCGAGGAGAATGATTGGGGCGCTGGCAACACGTTGAGGACCCAGCGCGAACGCCTCGGAGGTTGATCATCAGCTCGGGTTGGATTTTTGTCTAGTCGAGGTCCTCGATCGCCTTGACGTTGCGCAGCCTGAGGCCCCCACCGGGATGGGGCATCGGGGTGTAGCTGCGGTGGCCGAGAAGGCGCTGAACTTGCGGCGAGCAGTGGTCGAGGTCGCCGAGCGGGAAATCGAGTGCACAGCTCTCCTCGGGAGTCAGCCAGCCAGCAAAGAAGCTCAGATGCATCGCCTTGCGCCAGCGATCAGCGGTGACGTTTGCACCACCGCCTTGGGAGACATAGCCCGAGTAGACGAGCGCATCGCCTGGGCCGAGTTCGGCAGGAACGGACTCGTGTTCGACTCGATAATCAAGGTTTTCCCAGGTGTTGCCTTTGGGCACGACCCGCGTTGCGCCGAGTTTCTCGGTGACCTACTCGTGGCCGATCATTGCGCTGACCGTGATGTCGACCACGTCGGGCCAGGCCGAGCGCACGTACTCCCACCAGTTGTCGGCATCACGGTGCAGGACCTGGGCCGTCTCACCGGGCCCGACATACATGATCTGACCGGTGTTGACCCAGTACGACCCTCAGTGGGGGAGCAGGACAGCGTCGGCGATGGCGGCATAGACCTCGTTGTCGAGCATGTCGAAGTACGCGTCGTCGAGCAGGGGCAACGACGAGAAGCGCACCGTGTTGGCACCGACGAACGCTGTACCGGCCAGACCCATTCCCTACGTGGCGGAACCAGGCGGGAACTCCGGCACACGCAGGTCAGCGACGGTTGTCATCGGGTCGATCGTGGCCCGGTCGAACATGCCTTCGACGATGAGGCCACCGTCTCTGCGGAAGGCTTCCAGCATGTCGTCAAGCGGGGCGTCGGCGGGTAGGCGGACGAGAGACCGTGGTGACTCACCCGCACTTTCGTGCAGCAGCGGACACGATGCATCCGGACCGCCCAGCGTGGTCGTGATCGGTGTCGCTCCCTACGATGAGGTTACGATGAGCGAGCGGATGACGCGAACCCAGATCGAGGCCAACGTCGACGATCTCGATCCTCGGGTCTGGCCCCGGGTCATCGAGCAGTTGCTGGCCGTCGGCGCTGACGATGCGTGGATCACGCCGATCGTGATGAAAAAGGGTCGTCCTGCCTTCACGCTCGGCGTGTTGTGCGGCGACGATGTCATCGACGAGGCGCGTCGCGTCATCTTCACCGAAACGAGTTCGATCGGCCTCCGCGAGTCGACCGTGACCAAGCATGCGTTGCCGCGCTCGTTCACCTCGGTCAAGGTCGAGGGGCACCCGATCGCCATCAAACGAGCCGAATACGGCGGTACCCAGGTCAACCGAAGCGTCGAGTGGGATGACGTCGTGCGTGTCGCCGATGCCCTTGGCATGTCGGCCAACGACGTACTCGTGGCTGCGCTTCAGGCTGGCCGAGAGCAGCAGGCATGAATTCCGAATCGACGCTCACAGCGATCGAACGCGTCCTCGTCGATTGCGGCTCGGTCATCGTCGCCTGCAGTGGGGGTATCGACTCGCTGTTGCTGGCGACGATCGCCCACCGCCGATCACCGGCGACAACGGTCGTTGCCCACACAATCACCCCTGCAGTGCCGGGGGAGGGCACCGGCCGAGTCGTGACTCACGCCCAGCGTCACGGTTGGACACTCGAGCTCGTTCGCTCCGGTGAGTTCGAGGACGAGCGCTACCTCGCGAATCCGGCCGACCGCTGCTACTTCTGCAAGACCAACCTGTACGCGGCGATCGCTCCGCTGCGCCGCGCCAATGTCGCACGAGCCGATGCCGTGATCGTGAGCGGAGCGAATACCGACGATCTCGGCGAGTACCGACCCGGGCTTGATGCCGCCGCCGAGGCCGGGGTGCGACACCCCTTCGTCGAAGCCGGTGTCGGTAAGGCCGACATCCGTGCCGTCGCCCGACACCTTGGCATCGTAGAGGCCGAACTTCCGTCTTCGCCATGCCTGGCGAGTCGGCTCTACACCGGCACCCGGGTCACTGAGGCCCGCCTCCGTTCGGTCGAGGCCGGCGAATCGGTGCTGCGTGCCGAGGGCTTCGAGATCGTTCGCTGCCGTCGTCGAGACGCCGCCGCAGTGGTTGAGCTGCCCACCGGCGATCGCGACCGAGTCACATCTGCGCTGCTCGACACGGTTCGTTCGGCGATGCAAGCCGTTGACCCTGACCTCGCGTCGTTGACCCTCGACGACCGTCCCTACCGGCCCGGCCAAGCCATCCTGCGCGTCTCCGAAGGACCCCATGCACGTTCACGATGACCGACGACTCGATCGCATCGGCATGCCCGAAGCCGTGCTGTGTTCGGCAAAGTCCGATTCGCAGCTTCGGGTGATTGTCGACGAACTCGCGTTGACTGGCCACCCGACCCTGTTGACCCGGCTTCCCGCCGGGCGCCTCGGCTGCCTCTCACCTGAGGTCGTCGAGCAGGTCGATCACGACCCAATCTCCGAGACGGGCATCCTCGGCGGGATGCAGCCGAGTCGGCCGGGCAAGGTCGCCATCGCCGCCGCCGGCACGTCAGATCAACGGGTTGCGACCGAGGCGGCCCGCACACTCGAGTTCTCCGGGGTCGACACCGAGGTGTTTGTCGACATCGGCGTCGCTGGTCTGTGGCGTCTGGAAGCCCGTCTGCCCGAGTTGCGGGTGGCCGACATCGTGATCGTCGTGGCCGGCATGGACGCGGCCCTGGTCTCGGTCATGGGTGGGCTCGTCGGCGCTCCGATCATCGGCGTGCCGACGTCGGTCGGTTATGGCGTGGCCAAAGGCGGCTCGACGGCGCTCAACAGCGCATTGGCGAGTTGTGCGCAGGGGGTCACCGTCGTCAACATCGACAACGGGTTCGGTGCTGCGTGTGCTGCGGTTCGGATGCTGTCGCTGCTGGGCACTGACCGATCCCGCTCGTGATGATCGGTTGGTTCGACGGCGGAGCGGGAGCCAGCGGCGACATGCTGCTCGGCGCCTTGGTCAGCGCTGGCGTGCGGCTCGAGGTGCCGTCGGCGTCGATCGATGCACTCGACCTCGGTGTCACTCTGCGGTCCGAGCAGGTCCTTCGAGCGGGGCTCGACGCCACCCGGATCCACGTCGAGGTGTTCGACACCACTGTCGTGCGTCATCTGCCTGACATCCTCGCCCTCTTCGGCCCGCTCGACGCCGGGGTGCGCACAATCGCCACCGCAGTCTTCGAGCGCCTCGCCGAGGCCGAAGCTCGAGTGCACGGCACCTCGATTGACGACGTCCACTTCCACGAGGTGGGAGCACTCGACTCGATCGCCGACATCGTCGGTGCTGCCGCTTGCGTTGCGCATCTCGGGCTCGACCGGATCCACTGCTCGGCTCTAAGCCTTGGCTCGACTTCGACCCGGGGTGCCCACGGACCCATCCCGATCCCGGCGCCTGCCGTGCTCGAATTGCTTACTGGCGTGGCCCCGATGCAGGCCGGCCCCGCCCCGTTCGAGAGCACGACACCAACCGGTGCCGCCGTGCTGGCGACGATCGTCGACACCTGGTGTCCGATGCCGTCGATGACCGTCACGGCGGTTGGCAAGGGGGCTGGCGGACGAGACAGCGATCAGGTCGCCAACGTCTTGCGGCTTGTTCTCGGCGACTCGGCTTGACTCCGGAGCGGCCTCAGCCTGTCGCGACTCGGGCCCGGAGGCCGTCGAGGAAGAGTTCGACGAGTGCATCGAAGCTGGCGTCGTGATCACCCCGGCCGAGGGCGTCGGTGGCCTGGAGCGTGACGAACCCGTGGAGTGATGCCCGCAGGGCGCGACCGGCGCGTCGGGCGTCGTGATCGGTTAGGCCGTAGTGGGCGAGGATCGCGTCCATCGTCTCGACTGCGCCGATACCGGCCGACTTTCTTTCGGATCCGGCGACGGTGCGCAGGGTGAGGTCGTAACGGCCGGGATGTGTGCGAGCCCATCCTCGGTACGCCGTTGCGAACGCACGAATGGCGTCGTCGCCTGCGATGCCCGTAGCTGATGCCTGCAGGGTCTTGCCGAAATCGGCCGTGGCGGCAATTGCGAGGTCGTCGAGCAAACCCCCCAGGCCGGCGACGTGGCTGTAGAGCGAGGGCGGTTGCACATCGAGGAGGTCGGCCACCGCCCGCAGGCTCACCCGCTCGACTCCGTCGCGGTCGATCACGATGAACCCGGCGTTGATGACGTCGTCGTGATCGAGTCCTCGCTTGCGGGCCATGTATCGAGACTATGACTTGAAGAACCGTAGATCAATGTCTAATCTACTTAGACACAGTCATATCACCTGGAGATGCCAATGAGCGAGCGCTACACGATCATCTCCGCCGACTCCCACGCCGGCGGCAACATGGCGGCCTACGAGGAATACCTCCCTGCCGAATGGCGTGATGCCTACGACGAATGGCGCGGTGGCTACTCGAATCCCTACCGAGACCTTCAAGACGACGGACGAACCCGCAACTGGGACAACGAGCGCAGGGTCAGCGAGCAGTATGCCGACGGCGTCGTGGCCGAGATCACGTTCCCGAACACCGTTCCACCCTTCTATCCGACGGGTGCACTGTTGGCCCGATCGCCCAAGAACAGCGAAGAGTTCGACCGACGCAAAGCCGGGCTTCAGTGCCACAACCGTTGGCTCAGCGACTGGTGCAGCGAGTACCCCGATCAGCGTCGAGGCCTGCCCCAGATCTTCCTCGAAGACCTCGATGACGCGATCAGGACGTTGACGTGGGCGGCCAACGAAGGCTTCAAGAGTTTCCTTATGCCCCACGTCGCCCCCGACGTCGACCTCGCCGGACTCTGGTCACCCGAATGGGACCGTCTGTGGTCCGCAGTGCAGGACCTCGACCTCGTCGTCACCCAGCACGGCGGCAACGGCACACCCGACTACGGCAAGGATCCGGCCTCCGGTGTCATCTTCCTCATGGAGGTGCCGTTCTTCGCCCACCGCAACCTTGCCCACCTCACGATGAGCGGCGTGTTCGAGCGCTTCCCCAACCTCAAGTACGTCATGACCGAGCAGGGCGTGGCCTGGGCCGTTGAGGAACTTCGCCGCATGGACGCCTACCACGCACAGATGAAACACGGCCGGGTCGGCGAACTCGGCTTCTCCGCCGACATCGTATTGCCGCTCAAGCCGAGCGAGTACTTCGATCGCAACGTCTGGATCGGTGCGTCGTTCCCGTCACCGGGCGAAGCCGAGGCGATAAAGCAACTCGGCACCCACAAGATCATGTGGGGCTCGGACTACCAACACCACGAAGGCACCTACCCCTTCAGCACAGAGTCGCTTCGACGAGCATTCCACTCCTGGGACGAGGTAGAGATGAAGCAGGTCCTGAGCGAGAACGCAGCCGAGGTCTATGCCTTTGATCTCGAAGCACTCGCACCACTCGCCGCCGAGCACGGCCCCACTATCGACGAGGTGAAGGCGCCGCTCGACGGCATTCCCAAGGGCGCGACGAGTCCGGCGTTCTTCAAGGCCTGAACCGGGATTTGACGGCGGACCCTGCACCCCGAAGGAGTCGGGTGAAATTGTCTTCTCAGGGGTAGCGCGACGGCCGCGGTCCGTAATAGCCTAACCCGCTAGAGGCTCCCACATCTAAAGGTGTGCCAGGCACTCACCGGTGTCCGAATTGGGGGATTCGGACGACGACGGCGCTGCCCTACGAGGCGGCGCCGTCGTCGCGTCTGGGCGCAGACGGCTCGACCGCCTGCGCTGCCCCCGCCGTGGTTCGCCCCGGAACGAGACCTGGGCCAGACTCGACACTCGTGAGCGACACCCCAAAGGCCTACGACGGTTTCGGCGGAGAGGTTGGACGGATCTTCTCGACCTCCGAACCGTCTTGGCCGACCTTCCCATCAGCGCCCACCTGCGCGCCCAACGTCATCGTCATGTTGGCTGATGATCTCGGGTTCGCCGACCTCGCCTGCTTCGGCTCCGAGATCGACACGCCCAACCTTGACGCCCTCGCCGCCGGCGGCGTGCGCTACACCAACTTCCACGTCAATCCGATGTGCTCTCCGACCCGCGCCTCAATGCTCACCGGGCTCAACCACCACATGGCTGGCATGGGACACGTCGCCCACAGCGACCCTGGCTTTCCCGGCTACACCCATGAGTTGCGTGACGACGCCGTCACCATGGCCGAACTGTTCCGCGACAACGGCTGGGCCTCGCTCATGGTCGGGAAATGGCATCTCTGCAAGGACGCACATCTCTCCGACGCCGGACCCCGCCACAGTTGGCCGCTGCAGAAGGGCTTCGAGCGGTACTACGGGATCCTCGACGGCTTCACGAACTTTCATCAGCCGCACCGGCTATACGAGGACAACCACCACGTTCCGGTCGACCAGTACCCCGACGACTACTACTTCACCGACGATCTCACCGATCAGGCGATCCACATGATCGACGAGGTTCGGGCATCACATCCGACCAAACCCTTCTTCATGTACTTCGCCCACGGTGCCGTTCACGCGCCGTTGCAGGCGAAGGTCGAAGACATTGAGAAGTACCGCGGCGCATACGACGCCGGCTGGGACGAGATCCGTCGGCAGCGCTACGAGCGTCAACTCGAGATGGGGGTCATTCCGACTCACACCCAGCTCCCGCCCCGCAATACCGAGGCGGGGCATGCCGTCGAGGCGTGGGACGACCTCAGCGACGACGAGAAGCTGATCTTCGCCCGCTACATGGAGATCTTCGCTGGGATGGTCGACAACATCGACCAGAACCTCGGTCGACTCCGGACCCACCTCGAGGCCATGGGGGAGTGGGACAACACGATCATCGTGTTCACCTCCGACAACGGCGGCTCGCGCGAAGGTCAAGAACTCGGCACGTCGGCATACTTTCGCACGCTCGTGAGCCAGACGCGCCAAAACAGCCTCGACTCGGTGGATCTCGACCTTCCGAATCTCGATGCCATGGGTGGGCCGACTAACCTGCCGCACTATCCGATGGGATGGGCGATGGTGTCGAGCACGCCGTTCCGGCTCTATAAAATTAACACCCACCAAGGCGGACATCAGGTGCCCTTCATCGTTCACTGGCCGGCCGGCCTTTCGGCCGCCGGTGAGGTGCGCACCCAATACCAGCACATCACCGATCTCCTGCCGACCCTTGCCGACCTCTGCGGTGTCGAGGTGCCGACGGCAAAGGGTGGCTGGCCGGTTCCCGAGCCTGCCGGCGCGTCGATGGTGCCGACCCTTATCGACGGCGATGCCGCGACCACCCATCCCGAGCAGTACTACGAGCAGATCGGCCACCGCGGCTTCTACCGAGACGGCTGGTCGGCGGTCACCTGCCGCCAGCCCCGCCAGCCGTTCAGCGAAGAGCAGTGGGAGTTGCACAACCTCCACGACGATCCGACGGAGACCAACGACCTCGCTGCCCAGCATCCGGAGAAGCTCAAAGAACTCCAGGACTCCTGGGAGCATGCAGCCTGGGCCAACCAGGTCTTCCCGCTCGACGAGGGCAACTACGTCAAGATGATGGCGCAGCCGCCGTGGAACGCCGAGCTTGCCGAGCCGGTCACCTTCCGTCCCGGCATACCCACGGTTGAGCGATGGCGATCGCTCCAACTGATCTCAAGCCGGAGCTTCACGGTCAACGTCGACTTCGACCTGACCGACGGCGACGATGGCGTGCTCGTCGCCCACGGCGATCAGGGCGGCGGCTATTCGCTCGCGATCGACGATGGCCACCTGATCCACGCCCACAACGGCTACGGCGAGATGACGATCGTCGACTGCGGTCCCGTCGCCGCAGGGCGCCACACGATCACGCTCGACGTGGCCGACGTCGGCGACGTCACCTGGGAGCCGCGAGTCCTCGTCGACGGCGAACAGGTCGGCGAGGCTGGCCGGGTTCCCCGGCTGATGGCGATGGCACCCTTCGAAGGCATCGACATCGGCATCGACCGGCGCTCACCGGTCAACTGGGAGCTCTACGAGCGCAAGGGGGTCGCCCGCTTCACCGGCACGATCCATGGCGTCACGTTCACGCCCGGCGACCTTGCCCCCGATAACGGCAGCCAGTACCTCCAGATGCTCAAGGAGATGGGGACCAAGTATGAGTAGCCGCGTAACATCCGGGCATGGCGATCAGCTTCCTAGACCCACGTGGTGAGTCGGCCGTCGAGCCGACTCTGTATGATATTTCTACCCGTCTCGAACCTGGTGTCACGGTCGGGCTGCTCGCCAACGGCTTCCCTGACTCGGTTGCGTTCCTCGATGCGGTCGGCGAAGCGATCATCGCCATCCGTCCTGGCGTCACGCTGGCGCGATGGGACAAGGGTGACGCCTCAGCAATCGCAGGCGACGAGATGCTTGACGAGATCGAACCCGAGTGTGCGGCGGTCATCGCCGCCTACGGGCATTGAGGTAGCTGCACGACCGGCACCGTGCGTGACGGCATCAATATGGCTCGCCGAGACATCCCGGCGGTCGCCCTCGTGACCGACGAGTTCTGGGCCCAGGGCGACTTCATCGCCACCTCGTTCGGCATGCCTGGCATCCCGCGGGTACAACTCCCGCACCCCGTGGCGGGCACCGGGCCCGACAACCATCGCCTGGTCGCCGAGAAGGTCGCGGCGGAGGTCATCGACGCCCTCGAACGCACCCGATGAGCTCCCTCCTCGCCGCTGACGACGAAGCCATCGCCCTCGAACGGCTTCACGAACTCGGCTGCACTGACGGCCTCCCCGTCGTCGTCCCCACGCCTGACCGGGTCGAGCGCATGGTGCTCGCCGTCGGTCGCCCGGCCGAGACCGCACTCGGCGAGATGGGGCCGCTCCAGGGGGTGTGCACGGTCGAGAAGCTCGCAGCGGCGGCCGTGATGGCCGGGTGCCTGCCCGACCACATGCCGATCGTCGTGGCGTCGGCCCTGGCGATGATGGACCCGTCGTTTGATCTGGCTGAGATGCAGGGCACGACCCACGCCACCGCGCCGCTGATCATCGTCAACGGGCCGGCCCGCGCGATGTGTGGCGTCGCCTCGGGATACGGCGCCCTCGGCCCCGGCCATCGTGCCAATGCGTCGATCGGGCGGGCGATTCGATTGGCGATGATCAACATCGGCGGGGCCCGACCCGGCACCTCCGACATGGCCCTGCTCGGCCACGGCGGCAAGTTCGGCCAGTGCCTTGGCGAGGACGAAGAACACAGCCCGTTCGCACCGCTCCACACGAGTTGGGGCTTCGCTGCCGAAGACTCGGCCGTCACGGTCATCGGCACTGAGCCTCCGCAGTCGGTGGCCCACGTTGCCGGAAGCGACGTCGAGCGATCGAGCGAAGGTCTCATCGAACTCCTGGCGGCATCGGTCGCCGGCATCGGCTCGAACAACGCCTGGTTGGGCGGCGGGCAGGCCGTGATCGTGCTGACGCCGGACCACATCGGTGGACTGGCCGCGGCCGAACACGATCGGTCATCAACTGCCGCTGCGATCGTCGAGCGGGCCACGACCCGCGACGGTCGGCCTGCGTTCGAGTCGGCCGACGATGTCCTGCTCGTCGCCGCCGGTGGATCCGGGCTCTACAGCTATGTCTTCCCGACTTGGTGTGCGGGGGCGAACCGCAACCGGGCGGTCACCCGTCCGATCGAGATCGGGCAGGCCTGCGCCATCCCCGGCCGCTGATATCTCGTCAACCAGCTCCGGCCATGGAGGTGTCGAAGGTCGCCTGCACAATCTCCCCGAAGCGATCAGGGTCATCGATTGCGGCCGGGTCGACCATGATCCCGATGTCGAGGCTGTCCTCTCGTGACGTCGCGGTCGCGTTGCATGCCGCTCCGGCGGCAGCGATCACTGCATCGACCTACCAGCCGACGGCTGCACGAGGTGCGAGCTTCGCCGACCGGCCCACGATCGCCGACTCACCGACGAGTTCGAAGACCTTGAAGGCGAGGTCGGACAGGGTTCCGTCGATCGGTGTGCCGAACCCGGCTGCTGAGAGGTGGCGCTGAAAGATCTTGGGAGAGGCGACCGAAACGAGAGTGCGGTCGAGATCGAAGAACGCAGCGGCGGGGGTGAACATCCAAGCTCATTTTGACAGTTCCGCACGATTCACGAGAGAGCGGGCACGTGGGGTACAAATGACTGTCGGTTCGGCACGTTTCTGAAGGGGTTTCGAGGTATGTACATCGGGTACGACGAGAAACAGGAGGCGCTCCGGAAGGAGCTGCGCGACTACTACAACGAACTGCTCACGCCTGAGGTCAGGGATGCGCTTGCGGCCGAAGAGGGCACCGGTCCGGTGCACCGAGAGATCGTCGGCAAGATGGGGCGCGACGGTTGGCTGACGGTCGGGTGGCCCGAGGAGTACGGTGGTCGCGGTTACTCCGCTGTCGAGCAGTTCGTGATGTTCGATGAGTCCGTGGCCATCGGCGCACCGATTCCGATGCTCACGGTCAACACCGTCGGCCCGACCCTGATGCAGTACGGCACGCAAGAACAGAGGGACTTTTTCCTGCCCAAGATCTCCCGCGGGGAGATCACCTTCTGTGTCGGCTACTCCGAACCCGATGCCGGTACTGACCTCGCCTCGCTGCAGTGCCGAGCCGTTCGCGACGGTGACGAGTTCGTAATCAACGGCCAAAAGACCTGGACCTCGCTCGCCAGGGGTGCTGACTACATCTGGCTCGCGGCACGAACGAACCCTGATGTGAAAAAGCACAAGGGCATCTCGCTCTTCTGCATCCCGATGGACACTCCCGGTCTGTCGATAGAGCCTCTGCACCTCCTCAGCAGTCACAACATCAACCACACCTTCTTCGATGACGTCCGTGTGCCGGCCTCAACCCTGATCGGTGAGGAGAACGGCGGTTGGGGGCTTATCACTTCCCAGCTCAACCGTGAGCGTGTGACGATCTGTTCGTCGGGCATGGTCACCAAGGCACTCGAGGAGACGATCGAGTTCGCCAAGACCACCCAACTCGCCGAAGGCACGATGCTGATCGACAAGCCGTGGGTGCAGCGCAACCTGGCCGAGGTCACCGCCGAACTCGAGTTCCTCCGCTTGATGAACTGGAAGGTGGCCTGGGAGGTCGCCACCCACATCGACGGCAAGGAACTCGACGAACTCGATTTCGGGCACATGAAGGCGTTCATCGCCGATTCGTCGAGTGTGAAGGTGTTCGGCACCGAGTTCTTCCACCGGTCGTACCGCAAGCTGATGGAGATCTACGGTCCACAGGCGACGATCGCCAAGGGTTCGATCGGGCACCTCACACGTCTCGAGATGCAGTACCGATCGACCATCATCCTCACCTTCGGTGGTGGCACCAACGAGATGCAGCGGGACCTCATCTCGCAATTCGGACTCGGTTACCCGAAGGCGGATCGCTGATGGACTTCACGCTCGACGACGAACAGCAGGCGATCCACGACATTACGAAGCAGGTTCTCGGTGACCTGTCTACCCACAGCCGCCTGAAGGATCTTGCGGTTGCCGACGACCATGTCGACTGCGACGCCTGGGCCGCCCTCGCCGAAGCCGGTGTGGTCGGTGCCTCGATCCCCGAGGCCCAGAGCGGCGCAGGGCTCGGCTTCCTCGCCACGGCGATGGCGCTGGAGGTCGCCGGCTATTACGCCTCGCCGATCCCGCTTCTCTCCACGATCGTCATGGGTGCCATGCCGATCGCCGAGTTCGGAACCGAAGCCCAGCAGGCCGCCTGGCTGCCCCGCATAGCCGAAGGCTCACTTCTTTGCGCTGCGGCGCTTTACGAGCAGGGCACCACGCCTGGCAAGCCGCTCACTACTGCCCGTGCCGACGGCGACGAATTTGTACTTGACGGTGTGAAGCCGATGGTCGATCAGGGCCTCGAAGCCGGTCTCCTCGTCGTGCCCGCCCGTCTCGATAGCGGATTGGTCGGCGTGTTCCTCGTGCCCACTGACGCCGATGGTGTGACTCGCCAGCGAGTTGAGGTCACCACCGGACGCCCGCAGGCTCGTGTCGCCCTCTCTGGTGTGGCAGTCGGCGCCGAAGCGCTCCTCGGCGGTCCTGACGAAGACGCTGCAGCGATCATCCGTTGGATCGAACAGCGGGCCACTGTCGGCATGTGCATGCTCATGTCGGGTGCGGCTCGTGCCTCGATCGAACTCGCCGCTGAGTATACGAAGCAACGCCAGCAGTTCGATCGTCCGATCGCGACGTTCCAGACCGTGTCGAACCGGGCCGGTGACTCCTACATCGATGCCGAGGCGATCACGCTCACCGCCTGGCAGGCGGCGTGGCGTCTCGACGCTGGCCAGCCCGCCGACGATCAGATCTCAGTCGCTGCGTATTGGGCAGCGGTCGGCGGCTACCGAGTGGTGCACGCGGCTGTCCACGTCCACGGTGGGGTCGGCGTGGATCGCGACTATCCGCTGCACCGGCACTTCCTGCTCGCCCGCCAACTTGAGCTCACGTTGGGTAACGGTGAAGAGCATCTCGTCACCCTCGGCCGTTCCATCGCTGCCGCACCTGCCTAGCCCTCACCGAGTTGTGCGGTTTAGGCCGCAGCAATGCTTGGCCGCTCCTTCGCCGATATTGCGACCGCCTCGGATCTTGGCGCCGGCATCGACATCGACCCCAGCTGACGGCTACTCGATCACGCCCCGCTTGCGCAGGTCGGCGAGCGTTTCGGCGGCGAGACCGAGTTCGAGGCCGAGAATGTCGTAGTTGTGTTCGCCGAGCCAGGGCACCCGCGTCTCGGGGCCTTCGGCCATGCGGCTGAGCTTCACGGGATTGCCGGGGATCAGTACCGGCTCACCACCGCCGGGTGGGTCCATGGCGACAAGCATGTTACGGGCTGCCACATGCTCGTCCGCCACGATGTCGGCTGGGGTGTAGCTCTCGCCGACGGCGAGACCCTCGGCCGCAAGGACGGCGACCGCCTCGCGGTTAGTCATCGATGCGGCCCAGCGTTCAACATCGGGACGGATCACCGTGGCGAAGTGGTCGCGCCAGCCTTCCCGCGTGGCAAGGCGTTCGTCGGTGAGCCATTGGCCGTTGCCGGTAACGTCGGCGAGCTTTTCGAACTGGTGCTCGCGCACACACTGCACGATGAAGTGCCCTTCACCGGCGGCAAAGGTCTCGATGATGCCGACGGCGCTCTCGGCCTCGCCGGCGATGCCCATCGAGTAAAAGTTCGTGACGAGGTCGGTCATCGCAACGGCCGCATCGAGCATGGCGATGTCGACGTATTGGCCTTCGCCGGTGGCGTCGCGGTAGCGAAGGGCGGCGAGTACCCCGATCACGCCGAATAGGGCAGAACTGATGTCGCCGAGGGCCCCCACCGGATTGACGATCGGTGGTCGCTCTGGCAGCCGCTTGTATTCGTAGATGCCCGACATGCCCTCGACTACCGCCGCATAGGCAGCTCGGTGGATGTGCGGCGACGCAGGATCGTTCCCGAAGCCGGAGACCGAGAGGTAGATCGCAGCGGGATTGACCGCCTTGACGGCTTCGTACCCGACCCCGAGGCGGGCGGCGGTGCCGGCTTTGAAGTTCTCGCACACGATGTCGGCGGTTTTCGCCAGTTCGAGGCACAAACGCACACCTTCGGGGTCTTTCAGGTTCAGAGTCACCGAGCGCTTGTTGAGGTTGTTGCGCAGGAAGGTGGCACCCACCCGACGCCCGTCCGGGTCGTCGATCGCCGGCATCGAGCCGCGACCCGAGTCGCCGGTGCCGGGTGACTCGACCTTCACCACATCGGCACCCAAGCGGGCGAGGACCTGGGTTCCGAAGGGGAGGGCGGCCATCTGTTCGATAGCCAGTACCCGGATTCCGGCGAGCGGTTTGGGCTGGTCGGCGGCCGCCTCGTTGGCGATGTCGCCGATGCGCATGTGCGGGTTGTCGGCCATGACTCGCAGTCTGGCCTAGGCGGCCCGGTGACGCACAAACCTCGTGTTCGCCCCTGCTGGGTCATGCTCGCCCAGGGTGGGAGCGATTGCTACTCTGCGCGCCGTGGAGATTGGAGGGGACCGGTACCGGACGGTGGGAGGGGTTCACCGCATCCCGATCGACGGTGTACCCGGCATGTTGGTGCTCGCCGGGCTGGAGGTGGTCGGCCCCGACGCCGCCGCCCTGCTCGGTCGTGTGGGCGCCGAGACGATGGTCTGTCTTCAGACCGATGCTGAGATCGACCGGCGCTATCCGCCGTATCTGGAGTGGCTGGCCGATCCGGAGCCCCATGAGGCGCTCCGCCTCCCGATCGAGGATCACCTCGTGGCACCCGACGGCCCCATGGCCTTACTCATCGAGGTGGTCGTCGACCGCGTGAACCGCGGCAGTGGTGTCGTCGTGCACTGCGGGGCTGGTTGGGGGCGCGCTGGACTCGTCGGGGCGCTCGTGCTCATCGCCTACGGCGCCACGGTGACCGAGGCGCTCGACCGGGTGCGCGCCGCCCGCCCGGCTGCCGGGCCGCAGTCCGATGAGCAGGATCAGCAGCTGGTTCGTCTCGCTCGGGTTGTCAACGGGCAGACAACCCGACGCTGAGCCTCAGGAGCCGTAGCGGAGCACGTCGGGTCCAATGAAGGCCTCGAATGCCGCAAGGACCTCGCCGTCGTTTGCATGGCGGCCGGTCTCGTGCTTGCTGTAGATCACGGTGCCGTCGACGACGACGTCGAAGACGCCGCCTCCGCCGGTGACGAGGGTGAGATCAGCGATGACGTTTTGGTATTTCGTCAACAGATCCGAGACCGCGCTCACGGCGCGGGCTGAATAATCTCAAGGGACGCAGTAGGTGATCTCGACCGTGTGGCTCATGCCGACGAACATAATGCAGTGGCGGGTCAGTCGGGCCACGCTGCGATGGGCGCAAACGTCGCGTCGAGGGCGACAGCGAAGGCATCGGGGGCAACGACGACTTCGAGCCCGCGACGGCCACCGCTGCAGAACACCTCATCCAGCGCCGTCGCCCATTCATCGACGAACGTTTCCAGGTCCTGCTTTTGTCCGAAGGGGCTGATCCCGCCGACGACGTACCCCGAACGCCGCTCGGCTTCGGTCGGATCGGTCATCCTCGCCTTCTTCGCACCGGCGGCCGCTGCGATCGCCTTGAGGTCGAGCGTGCACGAGACCGGCACGACACCGATTGCGTTTCGTCCGTCATCAAGCGTGACCATCAGTGTCTTGAAGGTCCCGTCGGGATCGGTGCCGAGGGCCTCGACGGCCTCGAGGCCGAACGAGCCGTGATTGGGATCGTGGTCGTAGTGGACGACGCGGTGTTCGATATCGAGTCGTCGAAGCATGTCGATCGCGGGAGTCACACGGCTATGGTGCCCCACATGGCTCAGATCACGCTCGGGGGCAACCCCATCAACACCAACGGTGACCTTCCTGCAGCAGGCGTCACCGCACCCGACTTCACCCTCACCAAGGCCGACTGGACCCCGGTGAGCGCCGCTGACCTTGCCGGTCAGCGAGTCGTCATGAACATCTTTCCCTCGCTCGACACAGGGCCTTGTCAGGTCACCATTCGCACATTCAACGAGCGCGCCGCCGACCTTGAGAACACCGCCGTGCTGTGCGTCTCGGCCGACCTGCCGCCCGCAGCTGCTCGTTTCTGCGGCGCCGAGGGCATCGAGAACGTGATCACGGGCTCGACCTTCAAGAACCCCGAAGTTCTCGAGACGCTCGGCGTGAAGATGATCGACGGCAAGCTCCAGGGCCTCGCTGCTCGTTCCGTGGTAGTGCTCGACACCGACGGCACGGTGCTGCACAGCGAACTCGTCCCGGAGATCACCTCCGAACCCGACTACGACGCGGCGATCGCCGCCCTCGGCTGATCCGCGATCACAACCGGATCATTGTCGTGCCCGGGCCTCAGGCCTGGGCAAGCCACGCTTCGGCCCCGTCGAGCAGGTAGTCGATGCCTTCCTGGGCATCGCCGTCGGCCGTGCCTTCCTGGTCGCCCATCGCGCCGGCTGCGTAGCGCACTCGCACCCCTTCGCTGATGGCAGCGAGACGCCAATGCTGGAACGCGACGTACCACGGCAGATTCGAGAGGTCGCGGTCGCTGCGCTCGGTGTAGCGAGCGATCATGTCCTCGGCGGAGCCGAAGCCGGGAGCCCGGGTGGGCACGTCGCCTAAACGGCCGCTGGCGTCGGGATCATCGCCCCACCACATCACCATGCCCCCGAGGTCGGAGAGCACATCGCCCAAGGTGCAGAGTTCCCAGTCGAGCACTGCGACGATCGTGCCGTCGTGGCCGGTCATGCAGTTGTCGAGGCGATAGTCGCCGTGCACGATGCCGGCACCCTGTTGGTCGGGAATGCGACCCGAGAGACGGGTGTGCAGGTCGTGGAACAGGGGGAGATCGCGATCGGATCCCTCGTCGATCTGGCGCTTCCAGCGGCGGAGCTGGCGGGCGCAGTAGTCCTCCATCTTGCCGAGATCGCCGAGTCCGACGGAGGATGGGTCAAGGGCGTGAAGGTCGACGAGCGTGTCGACGAGTGACTCGGCGAGCCGGGCCCGGAGCTCCTTGGGATAGGCGTGGCCGTCCTGATGGTCGAACACGATCTGGCCGTCGACGAAACCCATCACGTAGAAGTCGGCCCCGTTGACGTCGGCGTCCTGGCACAGGCCGATGGCGGGCGGCACCGGCACACCGGTTCCCTTCAGCGCGGCGATGATCCGGTGTTCGCGGCACATGTCGTGCGCTGACGCGAGAACGTGGCCGGTCGGTGGCCGCCGCAGGACCCACGTGCCGCCAGCGGTATCGGTCACCCGGAAGGTCAGGTTCGATGCTCCGCCAGTGATCAGTTCGAAGTTGAGAGGTCCGGCGAGGCCGGGTATGCGATCCGCCATCCAGGCGGTGACGTTGGCAGCGTTGATGCCGGTGGGTTCGGAACTCACGAGTTCGTCTGCTCCGAGGTGATGGGGGAGAGAGCTTCGAGAAGATGCCAGTCGGGCTCGCCGCGAGTCTCCGGGTCGATAGGTTGGATACAGACGTGGCTGGCCCCGGCGTCGTAGTGGGCCTGGATGCGGTCGGCGATTGCGGCTTCGTCGCCCCAGGCCATGACGGCGTCGAGGAACCGTGGCGCGCGGTCGCTGATTTCGTCCTCGGTGAAACCGAGCCGCTTCCAGTTGTTGCGGTAGTTCGGAAGGTCGGCGTACATGCCGAGCTGATCGTTGGTGGTGGCGTGGGCGAGGTCGGCGTCGGTGGTGAGAACACACTTCTGTTCGACACACAGCCAGGCGTCAGGGCCCATGATCTCGCGGGCCATGGCCGTGTGTTCCGGTGTGGTCCAGTACGGGTGCGCGCCCTTCGTGCGTTCGCCGGCGAGTTCGAGCATCTTGGG
>MDTB01077071.1_pt1 | contig 26250 bp, 26 predicted proteins | sample 811161 | NCBI WGS metagenome assembly MDTB01 (sample SAMN05326650, study PRJNA326480) | marine metagenome | isolation source: seawater | place: Mediterranean Sea | collected 2009 | reverse complement strand
TTTGTATCGGATCTGTCTGAAGTGATTCGCATACGCACGGGCGAATCAGGTGCTGAAGCGCTATAACAATACCTAACAATAGGAGAGCATTGTGGAAAATACTGTAATAGAACTCGCTTATGCACTGGATACGTTTTATTTTCTAGTGATGGGCGCATTTGTAATGTGGATGGCGGCAGGTTTCGCCATGTTGGAAGCCGGTATGGTGAGATCGAAAAGTACCGTAGAAATTCTGACAAAAAATATCGCCTTGTACTCAATCGCCAGTGTCATGTACATGATCATGGGTTACAACATTATGTACTCAGGCACAGACAGCTCTTGGTGGCCCTTTGCAATTGATATTCTTACTAACGCCGACAATACGGCAGAAGAAGTCATAGCGAGTGGTGGTGACACCTATTATTCAGGTCTGTCAGACTTTTTCTTCCAAGTAGTATTCGTTGCGACAGCGATGTCGATTGTTTCAGGTGCCGTTGCTGAGCGCATGAAGCTTTGGTCATTCCTAGTTTTCGCTGTGGTCATGTGTGGTTTCATCTATCCTGTCCAAGGCTTCTGGAAATGGGGCGGTGGCTTCTTAGATGCAGCGGGTTTCTCAGATTTTGCGGGTTCTGGTGTGGTTCACTTGTGTGGTGCCACCGCGGCACTCGCCGGTGTTATCTTGCTAGGTGCAAGGAAAGGTCGCTACACCGCAGATGGCAAAGTGGTTGCTATGCCAGGATGTAACATGCCACTGGCCACGCTAGGCACGTTCATTCTGTGGTTAGGTTGGTTCGGATTCAACGGTGGATCAGAATTAATCATCTCTAATGTGGCTGAAGCCAACGCAGTATCATTAGTGTTCGTTAATACCAATGCCGCTGCCGCAGGTGGTGTGATCGCTGCATTGATTACAGCTAAATTGATGTTTGGTAAAGCCGATTTATCGATGGCGCTAAACGGCGCGCTAGCAGGCTTGGTATCCATTACAGCCGAGCCACTGGCACCCACGCCATTATTGGCGACTTTGATCGGCGCAATCGGCGGCATCATTGTGGTATTCAGCATCGTGACTATGGACAAGTTTAAGTTAGATGATCCAGTCGGTGCGATCTCAGTCCACGGTGTATGCGGTGTATGGGGTCTAATCGCGGTGATTTTATCAGGTGGCTCATCAATTGGTGCCCAACTGTATGGCGCAGTAGTTATCTTTGCCTGGACATTCATCGTATCAATGATCTTCTGGGCTATCATCAAGATGATCATAGGCTTGAGAGTATCTGAAGAAGCAGAACTCGAAGGTATTGATCTGGCTGAGTGTGGTATGGAAGCTTATCCAGAGTTTGTCGGCAAATAAGTTAGTTTGTTGTGTGTTGGACTGGCACCTCCATTTGGAGGTGCCTTTTTTTTACCCGCTCACCGCGCTATCAGTCAATTAGAAAGTTAGGTGTGCTGAAGGCAGCTAAATGAATGCCATAGTTGTAATAGTCTGTCTTAAAGAGTGGATTCTTGGCCTCTGCATCGCGTACCAAATGAATATCCTCTCGCGCCGCAATTGTCGCCGACCACCAACCGGAAGGGTAGACAGGTTGCGGAAAAAATAAGCTCCTCGTGGACTTGAAATGGGCTTGTTTCATCGCCGCTTGCATCGGCAAAGAAATGCTCTGCCAATGTAACAGTGGTGATTCACTCTGTTGAATGAGCAAGCCATTATGTTTAAGTGCGCGCGCGCAATCATGATAAAAGGCCGCCTGAAACAAACCCTCAGCTGGGCCAATCGGGTCCGTACTATCGACAATAATCACATCTAGGCTATCCGCTGGCACTGTTTTCATCCACGCAATAGCATCACAAAACTGCAGCTCGACACGGCGATCCTGGTTAGCTGTGCACAGCTCGGGAAAATATTGCTCACTCAGGCGCGTCACTCGTTCATCAATCTCAATTTGAATAATCTGCTCCACACAATCATGTTTCGCCACTTCCCTAAGCGAACCACAATCGCCACCGCCAACGATGGCAACTCGACGAGGTTGGGGGTGATTGAATAATACTGGATGAGTCATCATTTCATGATAAATAAAATTATCACGCGTTGTGAGCATGACAACATCATCAATAACCAGTAACTTACCGAATGTTTTAGTCTGGTAGATATCTATCTTTTGGTAAGGTGTCTGCTCAGAGTGCAACAGCGCTGAAATCTGCAGAGTAATACCGCTACCATCACAGCTACTTCTCTCAGTAAACCATTGGGTCTGCTCTGGGGCAGCATCGGATTTTACATTAGTCATAGTTATAATACGCCATGAGTAAAAAATATAAGCAAGCCTGGGACTTGGACCGTGCCCGCGAATTCTACAATATTCCAGTTTGGGGTGAAGGATATTTTGATATCAATTCGCTTGGTCACGTTATTGTCCGGCTGGGTAATCAGATGCAGATAGATTTATACGAGGTTGCTGCGCGACTCACACAACAGGGAGTCTCTCTACCAGTATTAGTGCGTTTCCCACAAATACTGCAGGCACGGGTCAAGCAATTAGCACACGCATTCGAGTTGGCCGCAGAAAAAAGCCAGTATGCAATTGAGCATTTGCCTTTTTATCCACTTAAAGTGAATCAACAGGGGACCGTTGTTGAGCACATATTGTCGGCTGATGTGCAGGCAATTGGTCTAGAGGTTGGGACGAAGGCCGAATTGCTGGCAGCACTGGGTGTATTCGATGGTGAATCTGGCAGGCTGATTTGTAATGGCTACAAAGACCGGGCTTATATACGCCTAGCTTTATTCGCGCAAGCTATGAACATTCAGACATTCCTAGTAGTTGAGAAGCTCGCCGAACTGGAGCTTATCATTGAGGAAGCTGAGCGTCTGAATATCGAGGCAATACTGGGTGTGCGTATCCGCTTGCATAGCATTGCCGCAGGTAAGTGGCAGAACTCAGGAGGCAAAGAGGCAAAGTTCGGTTTATCTACCGCTGAGTTAGTTAATTTCATTGCCGTGCTCGAACAGCAGTCATATCAAGCTCATCTGAAAGTGCTGCATTTTCATATGGGCTCACAAATCTCAAATGTAAGTGATTTTCGACTGGGCTTATTAGAGGCTATGAGTATTTATCGCGCGTTGCATGAAGAGGGGATCAAGATAGAAAAAATTGATATCGGTGGCGGGGTTGGGGTGGATTATTCATCGCAACAAAACATCAGCTATTTCTCCAAGTCATACAGTTTGCAGGACTATGCAGATACTGTTGTAGTCACTATCGGTGATTATTGTCTGCGCCACGACTTGCCCTTGCCGCAGGTGCTGAGTGAAAACGGACGGGCGCTGAGTGCACACCACGCAGTGTTGCTCACTAATGTGGTTGAGGCAGAGCAACTGCCAGCACCAACATCTCCAGCAGGAGCACAAGAGGAAACACTAAATTTACGCGCAGTTGCGGCCAGGCTACTGCAAGATATTAACCTGACTGGCGCAGAGCAAACGCTCTCGATACAAGATTATGACCAGTTTCTGCAGCGTGTCGGAGAAAGTTTCGTCAGCGGAGAAATCAGTTTGTTGGAGCGTGCAAAGATTGAAACACATATGCGTGCATGTCTGCCTACAGAGCACCATATACAGAAATATTATTTGAACTTCTCACTGTTTCAGTCGTTACCTGATGCATGGGGATTAGGCCAGATATTTCCGATCATGCCTATCCAGAAATTACATGAGGAACCCCACCAGCAAGTGGTTCTGCATGATTTGACCTGTGACTCTGATGGTCATATCGATAGCTATGCCTGCGATGGCAAGGTCAGCTCGAGTATTCGTATGCATGCCATTGAGGATACGCAACAATATCTGTTGGGCTTCTTTTTGCTGGGGGCGTATCAGGAGGTACTTGGTGATATGCACAATCTATTCGGTGATACGCATGCGCTTAATGTCGAGCTAACGGATAATCAGGAGTTAGTTTTTACTGACTTCGAGGGTGGTGACACTGTGCAGGAATTACTGGCTATGGTGCATATTGATAGTGCGCGCGTCATGCATCGTTGTCAGCAGCGCATGCAGGCGGCAAAAAATACTGACGTACAACAGCGTTTGGCAGAAATAAATAATGCCTTATACAGCTACAGTTACTTAGATTCGATGGATCGGCCAGCTCATCGCATCAAGGATGAATGATGATAGTTCAGTTTGAAGATACAAAATTTGGAGTACATCTGTGAAATGTTTTATTTACCACGCCACAAGAAAGCAAGAAACCTATATTTATCTGCCAAGCAAAGATCAGTTTGATCACTTGCCAGAGAATCTCCTGGCTCTACTTGGTCGCTTAGAGTTTGCCATGGAGTTGGACTTGGCATCCATCAATACGCTTGCCAATGCCGACCTTGAGGATGTGAAAATGAAAGTACGCAGTGAAGGATACTATTTGCAATTGCCACCTGAGCAACATATCTGGACCTAGGCCAGTGGCGATGATTTAAGACTGGCAGCAAAATCCAGCATACGCTTGGTAGAGCGGTTGGCGGCAATGCGAATATCTTCATCGACATGAATTTCATTACCACCCGTTTGCAAGGTGTGCATCAGACTGTGGAGATCATTCATGGCCATCCAGGGACAATGCGCACAGCTACGACAGGTCGCACCTTCACCAGCCGTTGGCGCCTCATAGAAAATCTTAGTCGGCGCCATTTGTTTCATTTTATAAAAGATACGATTATCAGTGGCAACAATGAATGAGGCGTTGGGTAAGCGCTGACAGGCCTCGATTAATTGACTGGTGGAGCCGACCACATCAGCCAATTCAATGACACTCTCAGGTGACTCTGGATGAACCAGTACGGCTGCCTCTGGGTGTTGCTCCTTGAACGCGCGCAGATCTTTCGCCCTGAATTCATTATGAACCACACAATCGCCTTGCCATAACAACATATCCGCACCGGTGACACGTTCCAGATAACGTCCCAGATGACGATCAGGTGCCCATAGTATGGGTTGATTCTGGTCGCTTAAATGACTAATGAGTTTAACTGCGATACTCGATGTCACAACCCAGTCCGCACGTGCTTTCACCGCGGCACTAGTATTGGCATACACGACCGACACATGCTCAGGATGAGCATCGCAGAAATGATTAAATTGTTCTGCCGGACAGCTCAGATCCAATGAGCAGGTCGCTTCAAGTGTAGGCATTAAAACCCGCTTTTCTGGGCTCAAGATTTTTGCTGTTTCACCCATGAATTTGACCCCGGCAACAATCAGAGTCGTGGCAGGATGAGCATGTCCAAACCTGGCCATTTCTAGGGAATCTGCAACTTTGCCACCCGTGTCTTCGGCAATTTCCTGGAGATCCTCATGCGTATAATAGTGCGCGACTAAAACGGCGTTTTCGCGCTTTAGAAACTGTTTGATGCGCGTTTTCATATGCTCACGCTCAGCGCTAGAAAAGGCAGGTAACTGCGCTTGTATGTCCGCTGTAACAGGTGCAAAGGGTTGGGTCATTGAATCGTTCATAATTAAAGGTTGTCTACCAATAGTATCGTCTTTGAGTTAAAAATGAGAACCTACATACGCACAATTATGGTGCGTTTTTAGTGGTAAAACTATCGTCAATACGAGATAGAATAACGCACTTAAAGTTCAGTTCATTAATTATACATTTAGGTAGAGGGGATCATGAAATACAGCCCATTATTGCTAGTTCTATTTATACTGATTGCACCTGTTTTACATGCCGCAGAGAGTGAGCAGTTTACCCAGAGGGTTCGTGCCACCGGTATGTTGCAGGATCAAGAGAGCATACTGCTTGGTAGTAATGTGTATTTCTATCCGCGCAAAAAGGGTCTTGGCTTATTGGGTGGCGGCAACAAGCGTATAAAGGGGCAAATTGTGCTCACCGAACAGGCACTATCCATACTTGAGTGGCAACGCATAGCTAAGGTTTACCAGGTCATTCACCATGAAAAATACAGTGATATGCAATCTGTTGAGTTACGTGGTGGTTCACTGGTCACCCGTCTGGTCACGCAGAATAAGTCCACCGGCGTGTTCAACAGCTTTGAGATCATGGATAGCCGTAATTCGATGACAGCTAATCCGGAGAAGATGCGCAACGCCCGACAAATTATTCAACAGGGTATTGCTGGTTTAGAAGTTCGATCAACCAGGCAGGACACGCAACAGGTCCAGCGCAATAGCCAAGCGGATGGGGACAGTTTGGAGGCACGTATTCAACGATTAGAAAATGCGCTGATTGAATCCGCAGCAGATGATGACAAAGAATGTAACTGTGAATGCCCGCAGTAATTATGCCGGTGCTCAGTGACGAGCTTTGAGTAATATGGCGTCGATTTTCTCTTTACGTAAACGCGCCTGAATAGATTGTAACTGTTCCAAATCGCGACTGGGGCCAACTCTGACACGATGCCAGTTTGTGTTATTCACATTGACCACCTGAATATTGGTTTCTACACCCATCATGGCCAATTGGGCTTTGAGGGTATCGGCATCAGGTTCATTTTTGAATGAACCTGCCTGCAGATAAAACTTGGCATTCACCGCGGGCGGCAAATTTTTGGCAGGGTCTTTTTTTGCGCGGGCGGGTGTTGGTACGACCACCTCCAGCTCAGGTAATAGGGTGTAGAAATCAAAACTACGCTTGCCCTCACTCGGTGTTGCTTGATCGGTTGCAACAGGATCGCGAGCAGTTTTGAGCAAGTCCGGTAAAAAAGTTGCACTGAGACCAATGCCTAGTCCTGTCAGCATCCATATCCAGCCCGGTAGAGGATGAGTTTTTTTTGCCGGGGCGGCCTTTTTGCGCGTTGCTTTTCTTTTCGCGGGCATAGTTTAGGTCCTACATTTTTTCTGGTGCATTGACACCAAGAATGGATAAACCATTGAATAATACTTGACGAACACATTGAATCAATAAGCAGCGTGCGCGAGTGACTTGCTCTGAATCCACGATAAATTGAGTCTCATTGTAATAACCATGAAAGCGTTGCGCTAATTCACGCAGGTAATTGACTAATAAGTGCGGTGCCTGTTTGTGGCAACAGCTGATGACACATTCCTCGTAATCAGCAAGTTTCTGCATTAAGCCTGTCTCGCTGTCTTGGGTAAGCAGTTGGATGGATTCCTCGCTTGGCTTGATAAAGGCTTCTAGCTGGGCCTGTTTGAGTACACTGCAAATACGCGCATGCGCATATTGCACATAATAGACAGGATTTTCATTGCTCTTGGAGGCTGCTAACTCTAGATCGAAATCCAAGTGCTGTTCAGATTTGCGCATCACATAAAAGAAACGTGCGGCATCTGCGCCAACTTCTTTGCGCAGGGCGCGTAAAGTGACAAATTCTCCGGAACGGGTCGACATTTGTAATCTCTCTTGGCCACGATAGAGATTGGCAAATTGCACCAGTAAGACATCAAGCTTTTTATCGTCATAGCCCAGTGCCTGCATCGCTGCTCGGACTCGTGCGATGTAGCCATGATGATCCGCCCCCCAGATATTAATCAGGTGGGTGTAGCTTTTTGAGAACTTGTCAGCGTGATAAGCAATGTCAGAGGCAAAGTACGTCGGTTGACCATTATCACGAACTACAACGCGATCTTTTTCATCACCCAATTGGGAGGATGCAAACCAGAGCGCCCCCTGGTCTTCATAGACATGACCGCTAGCTTTCAATTTGGCGATAGCTGAGGTCACTTTATTGCTGCTAAATAGGCTCCGCTCGGAGTACCAGTTTTCATAATCGACCCCGAATAAATGCAAATCATCTTTGATGTCGCCAAGAATAGTATCTATCGCACAATTAAAAAACACGCTGTAACCCTGCTCGCCAAGTTGTTGCTTAGCGCTATCAATCAGGGCATCAATATGCACTTCTTTATCGCCACCCTGCGGTTCATCTGGCGGTAGTTGGGCACTGAATAACTCTGGTGCAACATAATATGTGGTAGCGTTTTGACGATGAATAGTGGCTGCAATATCCCAAATATAATCTCCCTGATAACCATTCGTTGGGAAACTGATCTCCGACCCACATAACTCTAAATAACGACACCAAACAGAGGTTGCCAAAATATCCATTTGCCGGCCTGCATCATTGACATAATATTCACGCTCAACCTTGAAGCCATTCTCTAAATAGATATTGGCCAGTGTCGCGCCATAGGCTGCACCGCGCCCATGTCCAACATGCAAGGGGCCAGTAGGGTTGGCAGATACATATTCAATATGCACCGATTGATCGCGCCCCAGCTCGCTCTTACCGTAGTCACGCTGCTGGCTAAATATTTTATGCATGACTTGGGATTGATCTTTTTGGGCAATAAAAAAATTGATAAAGCCAGGTCCGGCAACTTCAACCCGATCAAATACATTCGACTGAGTCAGATGTTGGCTCAATGACAAGGCTAGCTCGCGCGGATTTTTACCTACTTGTTTGGCAAACAAGAGTGCAATATTACTGGCAAAGTCACCATGACTGGCATCTTTAGTGCGGGTGACCTGTATGCTTTTATCGAAGCTCTGTGCGACTTCTCCGTCAGCCACTAATTGTTGTATGGCTGCTGCAATTGCCTCGCTTATCTGTTCCTTCAATGGTCTGGCCTGGGTAATGGTAAAGCAACGTATTGTAACCTTATCGCTAACACTTTTTCATTTTTAGACAGCACGCTAATGCGCATCAATTGGGTCCACATCAATTGTCCAGTGGACGCGTCTGGCCGCTGGGAGGGTACTGATCTGATCAATCCAGTGCTGAATTTGCTCAGATAACATGCCTCTTTGCGGGCGTATCAATAACAGAAAGGCGCGATATTGACCTGCTTTCTTTTCCATCACTGGGATGATGGGGCCCTGGATGCTGATTTGGGCAGGTAAATAATCGGCGGCGATTGACTTGGCTTGATTAAGAAAGGTGTGCACATTTTGACTGTCAGTTGCGCGTGCGCGCAGTGCCATATGATAACTGTAAGGTGGCAGTTGATAGTCAGCGCGTATCTTGAGTGCCTGTTGAGCATATTGAGCATAGTCTGCCTTGATCAATAGATTCAGCAGTGGATGGTCAGGGTTATGTGTTTGCACGTAGACCTCGCCCTGGGTCTGACGCCGCCCCGCTCGTCCAGCAACTTGGATCAGGAGTTGGGCACTCCTCTCCATAGCACGAAAATCGGCACTGTAGATGCCGTAATCAATATCCAGGATGCCTACCAGAGATACATCTGGAAAATCATGTCCTTTGGCTAGTAGCTGAGTGCCTATGATAATTTGATATTTATGGCTGTGAATATCATGCAGGATACTCTCCATACTACCTTTACTACGCGTACTGTCTCGATCCAGTCGGATGCAGCTGTAGTCGGCAAACTGTTGCTGCAAAACGTGTTCAATCCGCTGCGTACCATGCCCGAGCAAAATCAGATTGCTGGATTGACAGTCTCCACACAAGTCAGGCTTAGGCGCTTGCGTATCGCAATGGTGACAATACAAGCTGGCGCGTGTTGCATGATAGGTCAAATTGGCATCACAGCGAGGACAGCGAGCAATCCAGCCGCAGTCGTGACAAAACAGAGTGGGTGCGTAACCCCGCCGGTTAAGGAACAAAATTACCTGCTTGTTCTGTGCTAGATGGTGCTGCATGGCACGCGTTAAAGTGCTGGATAGAATTGCCGCAGCGGGCTGGTTACGCATATCACATGTATGTATCACGGGCAGTTGACCGGCCTGCGCGCGTTGGGTCAGTCGCAGATGATGAAATTTGTTGCTCCTGACATTATGCAATGATTCAAATGAGGGTGTGGCTGAACCGAGAATGATGGGAATATCTGCCTGCTTGGCACGGTAGATAGCAACATCACGGGCATGGTACACAAAGCCCTCTTGTTGTTTAAAAGAGGCATCGTGCTCCTCATCAATAATGATGAGTTTAAGCTGCGGCATCGGGGTAAATACTGCCAGACGCGTACCGATCACGATTCTGAGACGACCGCGGCTGATTTTAAGCCAGGTCGACACACGTTGTTGGTCACTCATGTTTGAGTGCAAGACACCAATTTCACATGAAAATTGTTTTTCTACCCGCGCCAGCAGCTGAGGTGTTAAGCCAATTTCGGGGACCAAGATTAAGATTTGACTGGCTGGCGCACGTAAAACTGTTTCCATCACACTAAAATAGACTTCGGTTTTACCACTGCCAGTGACCCCCTCCAGTAGGGTGGTATTGAAATGCTCGAGTTGGCGCTGTAACTGCTCGCTAAGCTGTGCTTGAGCGTTGCTCAGCGTGAGTGCCTGACTGTCTACGCAGGCTGGCGGGGACATCGGCAGGGCAATCTCTTGACGTGTCAGATAGCCCTTATCTGACAGCGCCTTGAGCGCGCTCTGACTGTCTGGAAACTGCTGTTTGAGCTGGTCATGCGCGATCGTGGCTTGCTGTTGTTGTTGACACCAGGCATAGATGGCTTGTTGTTTAGGTGCGCGTTGCAAAGCGCTGTCAGGCAGGGAGTTAATCAGCCAACAGCTATGGGATAACTGCGCGCGTGTCTCGGCTTTGCGCAGAGCAGGAGGTAGAGCGGTGAACAGAGCGGCCCCCAGTGAATAGTGATAATAGCCTGCCGCCCAGGTCAGTAAAGCTAATATCTGAGGATCAAACACGGGTGGCTCATCGATGACCTGTTGCAGACTTTTTAGTTTCTTCGAGGGTATATCTGAATGCTGTGTGAACTGAATAAAAATACCTATCAGTCGGCGCTTGCCGAACGGCACCCACACCCGACAGCCCGGGACTAGCTGCGCACTGAGATGCGCAGGAATGCGATAATCAAACAGTGTCCTGAGCGGGTTATCCAGCGCAATCCGAGCAAACTTTGGGGTATTCATGGTCGCTTAGACGGGCGCCAGTGCAGCGCAGTGTTTATCCACAGCAGGTGTGGATAAATATGTGGATAGGGTGTCAACTAGTGGCGTAAGCATGGCTAATTATCTGCAGTTCAATCAGTTCGGGTAAACTTTGTCCGATTACAGATAGTGGCAAATCAGGTACACCATTGAGAAAGTCATCACTATAGTGAATCATATCCATCGTGCGACAAAAGTTTAATCGTATTATCAGTCAGCGACATCCAATATCGCCGATGCGCTTGATCATGGGGTGAATCCACGCCTGATCTCAATCTAACACTTTAAGTGTAGCGGCGACATCAAGATATGTATAAGGTTTAACAAAAATTTCACACCATATTAGCTTTGTGCCACTTGCCAGCACCGCAGTAGTTGCATAAAGTAAGGCAAATCACAAAGGTGAAGTGTTTATGATTCAAGCACTCTGGCAACAAGTATTGCGAACAGATGTGTCCGGTATGCCACTTGAGTGGATCAATTATCAAGAAGCCACCAAGTTGTATTGCGCTGACCAAGTCGCATACACCTGCGGTGAACCCCTCTATATCGTGCGTGGTGGAGTTAATTCCAAGACCGGTCTCAAAAGCAGCATTGAGATCAACTCTATCATTGCCACCTACGGCAACAATAAATCACTGCACGATAGCTATGTGCCTCCCCTTAACAACCAAACTCTTTTCCGGCGTGACACCCATATTTGCCTATATTGCGGCGAGGGTTTTGATCGACGCGACCTGTCGCGTGACCACGTCACACCGATCAGTCACGGTGGCGAGGATATTTGGAGTAATGTAGTAACGGCGTGTAAGCGATGCAACAATCAAAAAGCAGATAGCACGCCAGAACAGGCGGGGATGCAACTGCTAGCTGTGCCATTCGTGCCTACCCACGCGGAATACATATATTTGCAAGGGCGCCGAGTCCTGGCCGACCAAATGAAATTTCTGTTGGCGCATTTTCCACGTACAAGTCCTCTACACGACAGGTTACGTCGATTTTCATAGCTGCTTGATCGCGTTATGCTGCGATCACTATCACAACAATAAACATCATGAAATATCTCGGGCAAAAAGATTACCGCCATTCCACTCCTGAAAAGACCGGTCTACTGATCACTAATCTCGGTACGCCTGAAGCGCCCACCGCGCCAGCACTGCGAAAATATCTCGCTGAGTTCTTGTGGGATCCGCGTGTGGTAGAGATTCCGCGACCTGTTTGGTGGTTGCTTTTGAATCTTATCATTTTGCGCATCAGGCCCAAGAGAAGTGCAGCCGCTTACGAGAAGGTATGGACCTCTGAGGGATCTCCGCTAATGTCGCATACGCGTAACCAATGTGCAGGCATCAAGCACCAATTGGAGATGCTGGGTCTCGCTCATCTAGAGGTCGAATTTGCCATGCGTTATGGTCAGCCCTCAATCGAATCGGCCTTACTTAAGTTACAACAGAAAAATGTCAGTAAGCTTGTGGTTCTGCCGCTCTATCCGCAATATTCAGGATCAACGACAGGCTCCACGTTCGATGCTATTGCCCATACATTCACTAAGCTACGTTGGACGCCTGAGCTTAGATTTATTCAAAAATACGCCGCCCATGACGCCTACATCACAGCCTGTGCTGAACAAATACACAACCACTGGCAGACCCATGGGCGTAACGAAAAACTGATTTTTTCTTTCCACGGTGTACCCAAACGCTATTTAATGTCGGGTGATCCCTACCATTGCCAATGCCATAAAACAGCCCGTCTGATTGTAGCAAAGTTACACCTCAGCGATGATCAATGGATGACAACCTTTCAGTCGCGTTTTGGGCGTGAAGAATGGTTACAGCCTTACACTGATAAGACTATGGAAAAATTGGGTCAGCAAGGGGTGAAATCACTCGATATTTTTTGTCCGGGCTTCTCATCCGACTGCGTCGAAACATTGGAAGAAATTGATATGGAAAACCGCGAAATATTCATGGAGTCGGGAGGCTCTGAATTTAGCTACATCCCTGCCTTAAACTCAGATGATGCTCATATCAAAGCCCTCACCCAGATCGCTCTGGAGCACATGCAGGGCTGGCCAGCGGCTGATCCTGACTTCGCACCCATAGAGATTGACGAGCTGTGTCAGCAACGCGCGCTAGCCAGAGGGGCTAAGCAGTAATCAATTTCTGCCAGCGTTGGCGGCGTATACTTCCAAAGCCCAACTCGTCGAATAGCTCGGTCAAAGCGACTTGGTCAGGCGGCTCACGTTGGAGGCGAAAGCTGCCATTAAGTGGTTGTGCATCACACTTGATTTCGGTCAGACGCTTACATAATCGAACACTGTCTTGATGCTCCTCAATCAGATCTTGGATTCTTCTGGCGCCGCGTATTTTCATGCTGCTGATGGCCTCAATATTGTTCAGTAAATTATCTATGCTATCGAATTTATTGAGTAATCGTGCTGCGGTAGTCATGCCAACCCCCGGTACCCCGGGGATGTTATCGACTTTGTCTCCAGCCAGTGCTAGCTGGTCGGCAATTTGATCCGGTCGAACGCCAAACTGTTGTTCTATTTTCTGCGGTGACAGACGCTCATTCTTGGCGTAATTCCAGAATATATCGTGTTCCTCAATTAATTGCGCCAAGTCTTTGTCAGCACTGAGGATAGTCACTTTGTGTCCCAGCAGACGCGCTTGCTGGGCCGCTGATCCAAGCAGGTCATCGGCTTCATAGCGATCACTGCTGAGATGAGCTAAGCCTAATGCCTCGATAAAACGACGACAGTAACTAAATTGGCGTTTGAGCTCCTCTGGAGCAGGCTCTCGATTGGCTTTGTAGGGGGGATAGATGGTATTTCTGAATGAACTGGTAAGACTTTGATCAAATGCAAATGACATCAAGTCGGCCTGGGTTTCGTCCAACAGTGCCGCCACAAAATCAGTAAAGCCATACACCGCGTTAACAGGTTCTCCAGCTTCATTGACCAAAGTATCCGGGAGCGTGAACCAGGCCCGAAAGATATAAATACTTGAATCTATTAAGTACGCCGTTTGTCTTGCGGTCATGGAAAAATATTATCGTTGCATAGTGGCCGAGTCGATGTCGGTGACTCCGCCTGAGTGATTTATTGTACTACTTTTATGGGCTGCCCAGGGACGGGCTCGCCGTCAGGATAAAGTCCGTTAAGAAGGCGTAATTGTTCTTCAGCATGGGAAGTGAGCGGTGATTGTGCGGCGAGTTTGGCAAAGGTATCTCCATTTTTAGCGGTAATGATTTTAATTGTGCGTGCTTCCGCTAATGCTACTTCACTGGGTTTTAGTGAGCGAATGCTGTTAATGGTGTGTAAAAAATTACCATCATATTTCTTCAGATCGCCATCATTCTGAGTGACCGCAAATATCTGATAGACCTGATTATCCTGGAATACGGCAGCTACACGAGTAGCACGGCGGCCAAATGGAGTATTTGCTTCGACGATAGCGGTGTAGCCCGGATAGGTATCCGTCTGAATAGCTTTACCGGCGGTCAACTCTTGTTTGAACTGATCACGCAAGAACTGCTCAGGTGTCTGGCGCTTATTCAAATCTCGCAGACTGATCTGAATCACGGCATCTTTTGATTTGGTGGAGGCCAGGAGGCGATCGGGCAGATTATCGATTTTCCAGTTGTCCGGGAAAGCGATGGTGATGCCTAATTGCTTATGATAAAAGCGATTGTTTCGAACCACACCCTCATCTTCACTATTACCCAGTACCAGACCATCGATCATTTTAAAAAAACGCTGATTATCTTTTTTGTAGTCAGTCTCATACTTATTGGCGGCCATAATAACTTCTTGCAAGCGTGAGTCATTATCAGGGTGAGTAGAAAAAATGCCATGATAAGCACGTGGCTCACGGCCCTCTTCAGCTGCCAGTTGTTTATCAAATTGTTCCTGTGATTTGAGGATACCGATGACTTTAATCATCTCGCGCGGATCGTAGCCAGATTTAGCCAGGTACTCAGCACCAAGACGGTCCGCCTCCAATTCATGCTCACGGCCATAGCCGCGTAACAGCGCGGTTCCGGCGACATTAGCCAGATCACCTGCACCACGCACACCGGCGGCGCCACCGATGACAGAGGTAATGATGCCGGTTATTTGCGAGGCACTCTGCTGGCGCACCCCATGCCGTGCGGTCACATGCCCGATTTCGTGACCAAGTACACCGGCCAGTTCAGCCTCTGAGTTCATATATGCCATGATGCCACGGGTAACATAAACATACCCACCCGGCAGGGCAAACGCGTTTACTTGAGGCGTATCGAGGACGGTAGAATGGAATATGAGATGATCGCGATGACTCTTGGTCGCAATGTTTTCAACCAGCTCACTGACATAATCCTGTAATTCCGGATTGTCATAGACGCGATAGGTTTGGAGTAGTTGTTGATGATACTTGCGACCGATCTCAATTTCCTGATCTTCGGACATCAAGACAAAGTCTTGTTTGCCAGTCACCGGATTGGTGGCGCAACCCACTAAGATCAGGCTCAGGCCTGCTATCAAAGCCGTACAGATTGTGTTTTTTAGCATACTTAAGTAGTGCTCAGCAGTCATCGATACTGCCAATTATATGATATTGGTATGCTTTATAGTGCTTATTTTTTTACTGCTTATGGTGCTATTCAGTCACAGCATGAGTGATGTGAGGTCTCACCAGTGAGCAGACCATATGCGCCTGCATGGATTACCCTGCGTGGGTTACTTAGAACCGTAGCGTCGACGGAACTTGTCTACCTGGCCGGCTGTATCGAGTATTTTCTGTTTGCCCGTGTAGAATGGGTGGCATTTAGCACAGACGTCGATGTTCATCGTCTCACCAGCATAGGTGGAACTCGTTACAAATGAGTTGCCGCAGCTACAGTTGACGGTGACATTGTTATATTCTGGGTGGATTTCTGATTTCATTAGCCTGACCTGAAAATTGAGCGCAAATCATACTTGATTGGAGCGCCTCTTGGCAAGTCGTAACATTAGTTTCACATACACGTAACATTTAAGAAATTAATTGACTAAGTGACGTAAGTGTCTGTCCAATTTAGGGTTAGCGACTTATCCACAAAATCTGTGGATAAAATTGTGGATCAAATTCAAAACGGACCATAAAGCACGAGAAAAACGCCTATATTATTAAATCGGTCAAATTTTAATCAGCTTGATAACGTATTGTTCTATATAAGATAAATAAATATTTAAATCTTTTTTAAGATATTTATATCCATTTTGCCCCATCGTATGCACCAAATATGTGCGCTGTGAATAAAAAGCCCATTCTAGCTGGCTTTATGTGTGTTTGAAGCCTAATCGTCGGCACTTTTGCAGTGTAAATAATAACTGTCACAAAACTCATTGCGCATGACACTGATATGAATCGGCTGACAACATACATGACAGTCTTCAAAATAAACCTGTTCAGCATCCTGTGGTTCCAGCGTGAGTTCTATGGACTCTCCACAATAAGGACAGTCGATCAAATGGGTCTCTAGATGCATAGCGGCTTGTAATCCTGTTATTCAGGCAGAAATCTTGCGGTAATTTGATCCAGAAAGCGATAGCCCAGAGGGCTGGCTTTATAGTACATGCCATCATAATCAAGCAGATTCTCCTCGATCAGTTCAGCGATGAGCGGTTGGATGGTGCACCAGTTTAGCGAGGTGCTAGTCTCAAAGTGGTGCTCGCTGAACCCCTGACACAGGCGTAAGTTGTTGAGCATGAATTCAAATAGCTGATCGGCAGGTCTGACGGCGTGCGTTTGGATCACATGTTTGTGCGCCGATACCGCGTGCCTGTAGCTATCCGGCTGACGCACGCGCTGTTGTCGGAGGATGACACCATCCAGAGTCAGTTTAGTATGAGCGCCAGCACCGATACCGAGATAATCATGGTATCGCCAATAGTGTTTGTTGTGCACACAGGAGTGATTTTGCCGCGCCAGTGCGGATACTTCATAACGTTGAAAGTGATGCTCGGCCAGAAGTTGCAGGGCGTGTTCCTGAATTTCCCATTGTTGGTCAGTATCGGGCAGCGGGGGTGGGAAACGATGAAAAATTGTATTCGGCTCTAGGGTGAGCTGATAGTAGGAAATATGCTGGACTGGCTGCTGGACGGCAATACGCACATCCTCCATAGCATCAGCGAGGGTTTGCTTGGGTAAGCCAAACATAATGTCGATATTGATGTTATCGAAGCCGATTGCCGCCGCCGTATCAATCGCTTGCAATGCTTCAGCCGCCGCATGAATACGGTCTAAGGACTGCAAATTAACATCATTGAAACTTTGCACGCCGATCGATAAGCGGTTGACGCCGGCTGCATGGAAATCGCTAAACTTCTGAAACTCAAAAGTGCCCGGATTAGTTTCAAGCGTAATTTCGCACATGGGAGTAACGCACGTATATTGTCTGCAGGCCTGTAGGATCATCTCAATGGCGTTGGCTGAGAACAGACTTGGCGTGCCGCCGCCAATAAATATTGATTGCACAGGCCGATTGCTAATATCAGTGCTGGCCAGTTTTAGATCTGTGATTAATGCCTGGGTGTAGTCTGATTCGGGTAATGCGTCGGCTGCGACAGCATGTGAGTTGAAATCACAGTATGCACACTTATGTAAGCACCAAGGTAAATGAATATATAAACTGACTGCTGAGGCTGGATGAGCAGGCATGCTGAACCTATTTACAGAAACTGTCTGAGTTGAGTGGTCAGTTGCTGCAATGCCTGGGCGCGGTGGCTAATTTGATTTTTAGTCGTGGCCGGAAGTTGGGCCGCGCTGCAGCCATGTGTAGCGACCACAAATAAAGGGTCATAACCAAACCCCTGTGTCCCCGCGAGGTGGTCAGCGATATGCCCCTCCCAGGTGCCCTGACAGATCAGCGGGGTAGGGTCGTGCGTATGCCTGAGTAGCACAATCACACAGCGGAAACGTGCCTGACGTTGATTGTTAGGCACCTGCTTGAGCGCGTCCAGTAGCTTGCTGTTGTTAGCCGTATGGTCACCATGCTCACCCGCATAGCGGGCTGAGAAAATGCCCGGTGCGCCATTGAGCGCATCGACTTCGAGGCCGGAATCGTCAGCCATAGCCATCAGGCCGGTTTGACTGCAGGCATGGCGTGCTTTGATCAGTGCATTTTCGACAAAGGTCAAGCCCGTCTCAGGCGCATCGTTGACCGCATATTCGGCCTGCGTAACCAGTTTCACCGGGTGGTCAGCGAGAATAGCCGATATTTCCTCTAACTTGCCGCTGTTACTGCTGGCAAGAACGATAGTGTGACTCATAGCCTTAGTATTCAATGCTTAGCTGGCTAAACACTGTTTTTGTTGTGCGATAATCGAGCGAATACCCATCTGTGCCAGCGTCATCATATCCTGCAGTTGTTGTGCGCTAAAACACTGACCTTCAGCGGTGCCTTGCAGCTCAATAAATTCATCCTGTTCATTCATGACAATATTCATATCAGTATCTGCACTGGAATCTTCTGCGTAGTCGAGATCTAGCACCGGCACTTGCTGGTAGATGCCCACCGACACCGAAGCAATCGCGTGCTTGATAGGATTCTCTGCGATGGCTTTGACGTCCAGTAATCGAGTAATAGCATCGTGTAAAGCCACATAGGCACCACTGATAGACGCGGTGCGGGTGCCACCGTCAGCTTGAATGACGTCGCAGTCAATGGTGATAGTATTCTCACCCAACAGGCGTAGGTCCACGGCGGCACGTAATGAACGACCGATTAAGCGCTGTATTTCCTGAGTGCGGCCAGTTTGCTTACCGCGACTTGCCTCACGTCCCATCCGGCTTCCGGTGGAGCGAGGCAACATGCCATATTCAGCGGTGATCCAGCCTTTGCCCTGATCACGCAGAAAAGCGGGTACCTTGGGTTCAATGGAGGCATTACATAATACTTTGGTATCACCAAAAGCGACCAGTACGGATCCTTCCGCATGCTTGGTATAGTGACGGGTAAATTGAATATCACGCAATTGATCTGGTGCACGCTGACTGGGTCGCATATATTTCTCCTGTGAGTAAGGCGCGCATTATACGAGGTCGCCCACCAGAGAACCACTGAGAGACATTTTAAGGAAGCATGATGCTAAAAAGTATGACCGCGTTCGCACGCATTGAAGAAAATCACAGTCTGGGTAAGTTTATCTGGGAGGTGCGCTCTGTTAATCATCGCTATCTGGATGTCAGCTTTCGTCTGCCGGAAGACGTGCGTGCCGTCGAGTTCGATTTGCGTAAACAGCTTCAGGATCAACTCAGTCGAGGCAAGCTGGATTGCACGTTCAAACTGGCCACCACCGCGGCGACTCAGGTCGATTTGAGTATTAACGAAAAGCTCGTGGATAGCCTGCTTAAGCAGATCAGTACTCTGCAACACAAAGCACCTCAAGTGCAGCCAGCAAATGCAATGGAGATTCTGACCTGGCCCGGTGTGACTGAAACGCAACGGGTTGATCAGACGGAACTGCTGCAGCAAGTACAGGCCAGTTTCAACAGCGCAGTGGTGGCCTTGAGCGAGAACCGCAAGTTGGAGGGTGCACGGATGCGTGACTTGATTATTATACGTTTACAAGAACTGACTGAATTGGTGCTCAATGTGCGTCAGCATCGACCTACGGTGATGGCAGCCATGCGCAAGAAAATAATGACACGGCTTGAGGATTTGCCAATTGATGCTGATCCTCAGCGGATCGAGCAAGAACTCGTTTTCTTAGCACAGAAGCTAGATGTTGAAGAAGAATTAGATCGTCTGGACAGTCATTTAGAAGAACTAAAAAAGGTGGTAGATAGTCAGAAACCAGTGGGTCGTCGGCTGGACTTCTTAATGCAAGAGTTGAACAGAGAAGCAAATACCCTGAGCTCAAAGTCAGCCGATATAATTACCACCCAAAGCGCGGTTGAAATGAAAGTGTGCATCGAACAAATGCGTGAACAGATCCAGAATATCGAATAACTCAGCGGCAGAAATGAACTATGAAAATTAAAATATTTTGTACTGGTGGTACTTTTGACAAGGTGTATTACGATGCACTCAGTGACTACCACATCGGCGAGCCACAAGTGGAATGGATACTGCAGCAGGCCGGCGTTAATTTTGATTACCAAATCGAGAGCATTTTAAAAAAAGATAGTTTGGATATTAACGATCAGGAGCGTGCGGCAATAGCTGACAAGGTGGCGGCAGAGCCATGCCAACACATTGTCATTACCCATGGCACGGATACTATGGTCGAGACGGGACTGGCGCTGAAAAAAATACCCAATAAAAGCATTGTTCTGGTGGGCGCCATGCAGCCTGCCAGATTTCGGGACAGTGATGCACTGTATAATATTGGGTTCGCCACGGCCGCTGTGTCACTCGTGACAGCGGGAATTTATATTACAATGAATGGTCAATTATTCAGCGTTGATGAAGTACAAAAAAACCGCGCTCAGGGGCGTTTTGAGACTAAGACAGACTGAAGTAATGCAAGCGATAACCTTAACTTTAATATTATTATTTAACCTGCCCAGCCTAGTGCTAGCGGGTTTACCGGTTGCCGTAGACGGTGAAAAATTGCCGACTCTGGCACCTATGTTGGAGCAGGTCACGCCAAGTGTAGTCAATATTGCAACCTCCAGCATGGTCGTGCAACACAGCCCACTATTCAATGATCCATTTTTTCGCCACTTTTTTGACGTGCCACAGCAACGGCGGGAACGCAAAAAGACCGGCTTAGGCTCTGGTGTCATTATTGATGCTCAACAGGGCTATATCGTTACCAATAATCATGTCATAGAAAAAGCCGACGATATTGTTGTCACGCTGAGTGATGGTCGTAAATTGGCAGCAACCATCATTGGTCGGGATCCAGATGCGGATGTGGCTGTTATTCAAGTCGCAGCGGAGCGCCTGAGTGCCATTAAGGTGGCTGATTCAAATACCCTCAGAGTAGGTGATTTTGTGGTCGCTATTGGTAATCCCTTTGGTCTCGGTCAAACGGTCACCTCGGGTATCGTCAGTGCGCTGGGACGCAGTGGTCTCGGTATCGAGAAATACGAAGATTTTATTCAAACCGATGCTTCAATCAATCCGGGTAATTCTGGTGGAGCACTAGTCAATCTGCGGGGTGAATTAGTGGGTATTAATACCGCTATTGTTGGCCCCAACGGTGGCAGCGTAGGCATAGGCTTTGCGATACCCTTCAACATGGCTCAACAGATTATTGAGCAGCTCATTGAGCATGGTGAAGTTAAGCGTGGACGGCTCGGATTTACCGCCCAAGATCTCACTCCAGAACTGGCGCAAGCGTTCGGCCTCGAGCAAAGCAAAGGCGTTGTGGTCGCGCGAGTAGAGCCTAAGTCAGCGGCAGACAAAGCAGGTATGGTTGCTGGGGATGTAATTGTGCGTGTGAATGGAGAAGAGATTAGTCGTTCCAGTGATGTGCGCAATAAGATTGGATTGACTCGGGTGGGTGATGCGATCCAGCTAGAGGTTATTCGTAACGGTAAGTTAGAGCGTCTTACCGCAAGAATTGCAGCGCAGAAAGTCACTAGCAAAGCCGCTGAGCAGTTTTCCAGCAAACTCGCGGGTGCTGAAATTAGTTTGACAGAAATAGAAAAAACTAATGGCAGTGCCAAGTCGGTTTTAGTGATTTCTAAATTAAAACCTGGCAGCGCTGCGGCGTATGCCGGTCTGCGTCCAGGCGACATTATTCTGAGTGTTAATCAACAGCCAGTCAGTGATTTTGCCAGTCTGGAGCAAGCAATAAAGTCAGAAACACGCGGTTTACTGTTTAACATTCAACGTGGTCGACGTGCCCTGTTTTTAATTATCCAGTAATCGTCCCTGACAGAAATAGTCTCAACCGAGTTCAGCCCCCGGTGACGGGTGGGAAGAAAGCGAGCTCGTCACCCGGTTTTACTAGGCTGCTGTTATTAACATATTCTTGATTGATGGCAGCAAGAACATTGACGGGCATTTCTGTTTGCATGGTGCATAGCGTCCAGACTTCAGCCACACTGACCGCATGGTCGACATCCAGTATTTTCTCGCTGGTGCCTAAAGATTCACGCAGGCTGGCAAAAAAACGAACTTTTATACTCATATCAAAAATATCATTCTGCTGTGGGTGTATGATCCTGCTCGCTAACTGGCTACAATTAGTGCATCCAGTATATAACAAAAAAGCAACGATGAATGAACTGACACATTTCAATAAAGCGGGTGAAGCGCACATGGTGGATGTTGGTGATAAGCCGGAGACACAGCGTGTGGCTGTAGCTGAGGGTATGATCAAAATGCTACCAGCAACGCTACAATTGATCACAAGCGGTGGACACAAGAAAGGTGATGTTCTTGGAATAGCGCGCATCGCAGGGATTATGGCAGCAAAAAAAACTTCTGAGCTGGTGCCACTGTGTCATCCCCTAGCGCTCACCTCGGTGAAATTAGAATTTGAGTGTCAGCCACAATCATCTCAAGTGCACTGCACTGCGAGGGTAAAAACCTCTGGCCAGACAGGCGTTGAAATGGAGGCGCTTTGCGCGGTACAAATTGCTTTGTTGACGATATATGATATGTGTAAAGCAGTCGACAAGGGTATGTCTATGCATGCTATCCAACTGCTGGAAAAAACAGGAGGCAAGTCAGGGACCTGGGTGCGTGAATCCAGTTAAATAAATAATCGGTTGGCATGGTTACAGGATATAAATATGAAACTGATTAAATTTTTACTCACCACCTTAGTATCTTTTTTTATACTCGCAGCGATTGCGATTACGCTGTTGATTGCAACCATTGATCCCAACGATCAGAAAGCGCTTATTACGTCCGGTTTTCAGCAAGCGACTGGGCGCGACTTAAATCTGGCAGGCGATCTCAACTTCACATTTTTCCCCAAACTAGGCATCCAGCTAGGACAAGCGCAGGTCAGTAATGCGTACGGCTTTGGTCAAGCGCCCTTTGCAGAAGTAGATAATGTCGTAGTCAGTGCTGATGTACTGAGCCTATTAAGATTGAAGCTCAGTGCGGATGCAATACAGTTGCATGGTTTGCGTATTAATCTGCACAAAAATAAACAAGGCCAAAATAACTGGCAGGATCTTTTAGAGACTGAAACTGATGCGGCTAACCCGCAATCGAAGTCAGCTTCGAAGCTGTTAGGTATAGATATTGCCGGTATCAAAGTGACCGACGCACACGTGGTTTATCACGATCAACAGGCCGAGAATACTATTACCTTGGAGCAGCTTGAGTTCGTCACTGGTCGCATCGGCGGTCAAAGTTCATCCCCCATGCGGATGGCAATGAATCTGCGTCAGACCAATCCCAGCATGACAGGCCGAGTTCAAATCAGCAGTAACATGATGTTGCATGTGGCAGCTATGCGTCTGGTCCTGGATGATCTTAAGCTCACTGTCGATGCCCGCAGTGATGCCTTTATTGAGCAAGAGATAGCGTTAGATATAACGGCGCGAATTGAGCTTGATCTGCAGCAAGAGACATTATCGGCGTCACAATTAACCATCGACACACAGCAGCAGAACGTCACGGGTCAGTTGGCACTCAAGTCATTTAGTCAGCCGCGGGTTAATTTCTCGCTGCACGCAGATCAACTGGACCTGGATAAATTAATATTTCTAGCACCCGCTGACCACGCTGAAGCCACGCATGACACTATCGAATTGCCAGTAGCCGCGCTGCGTAAGCTCACCCTGTTTGGTGATCTGCGGGTGTCTCGTTTACGTGCATCTGGATTGGAGATGACCGACATAACAGCCAAGCTATCGGCGCAACAAGGTGTACTGACAATAGATCCACTCACTATGGATGTTTATCAGGGCCAATATACTGGCAGGGCGCAGCTTGATGTGAGCGGCTCGACACCACAGTATCAGGCAAGTAGTGAGCTACAACAGTTAGCGATTGGTGATCTTTTGCGAGCGCTGTCAGATAATAAAAAGTCATTCATACGTGGACAATCCAGTATGAGTTTTGCTATCAAGACATCAGGTAAAAGCGTCACTGATCTAAAAAAGCAGCTCCGCGGAACACTCGCATTTAATGCGGCAGACGGCGCCCTGCAAAGCGAAAATTTGGCTAGAAACATTGAATATGTGATGGCTTTTTTGCAAGGTCGTACACCTAAACCCAGTGGCCAGGAAATTATTTTTGATACATTTGCGGCGACAGGCGTAATTACACATGGTGTCTTTAGTAATGATGACCTGATCCTCACTACACCGCTATTATCAGCGACTGGTGCAGGTCAAGTGGATATCCCAGGTTCCTCAATTGCCTATGCTTTGGGTGTGGGTCTGGCGCCGAACAGTGACAGACAGTTACCCATTCAAATCGAAGGCCCACTGGCTAAACCAGAGTATAGTGTTGATATAAAGTCAGCCATGTCGGGTCAGCAAAAGCAGCAGTTGGTAGACAAAAAACAAGAAATTGAAGAGAAGTTGCTTGAGGGGATAGGCGAAAAGCTAGGTGATGATGTTAAGAAAAAGCTCAAGCAATTAAAACTATTTTAATATCTAAACTATTATATTTGATATATATTATATGTATTCACTGGCTTCTTTTTCGTCGCACTGCTGATCTCAATTATGATGATAATTAACATCAAGCAACAGCAAAAATATAATGCACTGGCTCAATCCTGAGGCGATCATAGATTTCGATTTTTGTTCATCCAAATAAAATCCTTTAATATCGCACGGAAGTTCACACTTGGAACCTGACCGTGCTTAAATTCGTAAGGCTGCTAATTTTGAGCAGCTATGATTGATATTTCTTTTTCCGATCGGGTGCTGGCGTGGGCGGAGGTTGCTGGGCGTAACAATTTGCCATGGCAGCAACAGCCTAGCGCCTATCGTGTCTGGGTATCTGAAATTATGTTACAGCAGACCCAGGTGGACACCGTCATTCCCTATTTTGAGAAATTTATGCAACGTTTCCCTCAGGTGGAGGACCTAGCAGCTGCGGCCCAAGATGAGGTATTACATTATTGGTCGGGGCTGGGTTATTACGCCCGCGCACGCAATATGCATCAGACTGCACGCCAGTTATGTGACTCGTATAGGGGAGAGTTCCCGCAAGATATTGACCGCGTGATGGCACTGCCAGGTATTGGTCGTTCTACCGCGGCGGCAATTTTGTCGCTCAGCTACGACCTCAGACATACGATATTGGACGGCAATGTGAAGCGGGTACTGGCAAGACATAGTGGTACCTACGGCTGGCCAGGTCAGGCGAAGATTGAAAAAGTGCTATGGCGAATCGCTGAGCAACACACGCCAGCCATGCATAATCGCCGTTACACGCAGGCCATGATGGATTTGGGTGCGACCCTGTGCACGCGCAAGCGTCCACAATGTGAACACTGTCCGGTGCAGGTAGATTGTTTCGCTTATGCTCATCAGGAACAACAGCAATTACCTAGCCCACGACCCAAAAAGACCCACCCTGAGCGCTATACAGTCATGCTTATTGTGCGAGCGCCGCGGCAGCACGTGCTTATGCAGCGCCGTCCTGATCGTGGTATTTGGGGAGGGCTGTTAGGTTTTCCTGAATTTACTGATATCGAGAGCGCTATGCAGTGGAGTCATACACGCTTTAATCACGCGCTGGATGATTATTCTGAATATCCGTTACTGCGCCATGTATTCAGTCACTTTAGCCTCACTATTCAGGCTGTTTCAGTCACAATCAAGACCCCTAACCTGTGGGTAATGGAAGGTGACCAATGGGTCTGGTATAAACATTCTGAAACACAGGCAGGGTTAGCAGCACCCGTGCATGATTTATTAATACAAACTTTTGAATGAGGTGACAGCATGGCGCGAGTGGTGCAATGTAGTAAACTAGGAATTGAGGGCGAAGGGCTTGATTTTGCTCCATACCCGGGTGAATTAGGCCAGAGGATTTACCAGCATATTTGCAAACAAGCCTGGGAAAGCTGGGTGGGGCATCAAACTATGTTGATTAATGAATATCGTTTGACACCTGTTGATCCTAAGGCGCGCAAGTTTCTTGAAGAGGAAATGGAAAAGTTTTTGTTCGGCGATGGCTCCGATATGCCGGCAGACTTCGTGGCGCCAAAAGACTAAACTTGACGCCAGACCTAAGAGTCGGTTTAATGTCGGCCACTTGTCAGAAGCTGGGTGTAAAGCGCTGATTTACTAGCAATAAAGTACGCCTGATATCAGTCAAGCAGAAACTATAATCCAGCACTCTCTAACACTATAGTAATTTTAATAATTCTTGGTGTTGCACTCCTTATCTATGGCCAGATAGCTCAGTTGGTAGAGCAGAGGATTGAAAATCCTCGTGTCGGCGGTTCGATTCCGTCTCTGGCCACCAT